>ENA-OPZD01000106-OPZD01000106.1-human-gut-metagenome-genome-assembly--contig:-NODE-106-length-31751-cov-6.071338_pt1 | contig 31751 bp, 26 predicted proteins | sample MGYA00242479_ERZ504495 | MGnify/ENA primary metagenome ERZ504495 (study PRJEB26092, sample SAMD00036286) | human gut metagenome | host: Homo sapiens | study: EMG produced TPA metagenomics assembly of... | reverse complement strand
CGTCGGGCGCCATCCGGCCGAATTGCCGCGGCCTTCTCTCGGCGCCCTCCGCGTACGACACGCGGCTCCCCCGCACCAGCAGGCGGTGCGTGTTCACCGCGTAGGCGTGCAGGTGACGAGCGTCACCAGGTCCAGGCCGGGCTCGGCGGCCAACTCCGCCAGCTGGTCGGGCTCGACCACGTTCTTATCGTCCACGCGGTAGGCCATGACGTCATCGAGCACGTGGATGTAGAACTCGTCGCCCACCTCGAGCTCGTCGAGGCGGGTGAACAGCTCGGCCGAGGGCAGGCCGCGGTGACCGGTGAGCACGCTGTGGCGGCCCTCGCCCCCGACGGGCAGGGCCGTCTGCTCGATATGCCCCACGCCCTCGGCGAGCACGTCCTCGGAGGTGCCGTGCAAGATGGGTAGGCTCACATCGATCTTGGGGATTTCGATGAAGCCCATCACGCCGTCGCCGTCGAGGTTCAGGACCTCCTCGTAATTCTTCGGCAGGGCGTAGCCGCTGCCGGGGACGAACGGGTCGTGCACGGGGTCGCCCGCGAGGCTCTCGTTGTACTCCAGCGCCGCGGTGCGGGCCGCCTCGAGCTCCTCGAGGGAATACCGGGCCACCGCCTCTCCGTAGTTCTGTATCGCGCGGCTCGCGTTGCGCTCGGCGAACCAATTGCTCACATAGGGGTAGGACATAACTGCCACACCCGCAAGCACGAGCAACAGCGGCAGCCACGCCAGCGCGCCGCGCCGTCCGCGCGACCGCGAGTACACCGGCCCCGAGGCCCGATGGCTGGGGAGGCCCGCCGCCGACTTTTGCGGCATTTCGCGCAATCTCCCTTGGGCACTTCGCGCCGACTTGTCCACATATCCTCCCCTCACAAACTTCTCTCCAATAATACGAAGGGTCAGCCACAGCTCCATACAGAAGCCTTGGCTTGCATTTATTCCTTTCTAACCATTCTAACCAGATAGTTGGTTAGAATGGTTAGAACGGTTAGAAAGGAGCAATCGCATGTTTGAACACGCTGAATCCAGCCAAGTCGAATTTAAGAGCACCGTCTGTGCCGGGGCCATCAAGACGATCATTGCCTTCGCCAACACAGAAGGGGGCGACCTTTATATCGGGGTCTCGGATGAAGGTGAGGTCATCGGGATCGAAAAGCTCGACGATGAGCTCACCAAGCTGTCGAGCATGATGCGCGACTCAATCAGGCCGGATATCCTCATGAACTGCTCCGTCCGTGTGGAAGACCTCGGAGAGAAGAGCATCATCGTCGTACACGTGCAGCAAGGAACGAAACGTCCGTATTACCTTGCCTCAAAGGGCCCAAGACCCGAGGGCGTTTTCATTCGCAGCGGCGCCGCCACCCTCCCGTCCAGCGAGTCCTCCATCCTCCGAATGATCCAACAGACTGAACAGGACTCCTTCGAAACGCGACCGTCCCTCCAGCAGGACCTTACGTTCGAATTCGCCACAAACGAATTCCGCCGTAAGGAGCTCAATCTTGGTGCCGATGAACTGCGCACGCTCGGCGCGCGAACCCCGAGCGGGTCCTACACCAACCTTGGCCTCCTCCTCTCCGACCAGTGCCCGCCAACCATCAAGGCGGCGCTGTTCTCTGATGACTCAAGGACGACGTTCACCGCGCGCGAGGAATACTCGGGGTCGATCCTCAAGCAGCTCGCAGACGCCTACGACTTCCTCGAGCGGAACAACCATTACCAAACAACCTTTGACGGCTTGGAGCGCATCGATTACCACGACGTCCCACCTATCGCGCTCCGCGAGGCGCTGGTCAACTCGGTTGCACACCGCGAGTACGCGCTCTCGGGCCCCACGCTCGTCTCGGTCATGCCAAACAGAGTTGAGATCGTGTCCCTCGGGGCCTTCCACTGGGAATTGACTACCCGGACCTGAGCGCCCACATCTCGATGCCCAGAAACAAGCTCCTGTCGAACGTCCTCTTCCGCCTGGAGCTCATCGAGGCATACGGCACCGGCATCGGGCGCATGCGCGACAGCTATGAGGGAAGCGGCTTGCAGCCCTCGATCCGAGTCACCGCGAACACCTTCACCGTCGAACTTCCCAACCGAAACGCCGACCTTCCCCAGAAAATCGGAAATGCCGACCTCGACACAAATGCCCGATCGCTCCTGAGCGGAGGGTCCCCTCGCACAAGGCGGGAGATCCAAGAGGCTCTTGGGATCTCTCAGACGGCAGCTATCCGTCTCCTCAACAGCCTCGAAGCCGATGGACACGTGCGGCGAATCGGCGGGGGCAAGAACACAAGGTACATGATCTCGCGCTAGCGAAGCGGGCCGCCGGGGGCCGTGCGCGATCGCGGCCCCGGCCCTGAGGTATAGAGACGGGGCCGCCCGCACGGATGGGCGGCCCTGGCTCAAGCGGTGTTAGCGCTGCTCGCGCTTGCGGATGGTGTGGTACAGGGCCACGCCGCCGCCCACGAGCACGACGCCCGCAGCCGCGAACACGGCAGTGCCCATGCCACCCGTGGTGGGCAGGGTGAAGCCGGTGTGGTTCTCGACCGTAATGCCTGCAGTACCGGTACCGGACTGATCTGTCTGCTCGAGAATGTCTCCGTCAAGATCACTGTTCTCCTTATCGGTGATCGTGACCACAACCGGCTTGTCGAGCTTGTTGTAGCCACCGGGGGCCTCGGTCTCGTGCAGGTAGTAAGTGCCCTCGTTGAGGCCCTTGATCTTGATGAGGCCATCGACGTCGGTCACGAGTTCCGTACTCGAGAGCGGCGTCATCTCGCCAGTGGGGACATATGTCCCGTCTTCTTCCTTATCGAAGTACATATGGCCGCTGATGTTGTCGCCGTCCTGGAGCGTGGAGAGAACGAACTTGGCACCGGGCAGGACAGTGGCTTTGTTGGCAGCGTCGACCTTCAACACGCGAAGTCCGTAGGTGTAAACCTCAACCTTGTCCTGCTTGGTCTTATAGCTATCGTCCCCATAGGGATTATTGCTGTATTGCAGGAGCACATCGTTGGGGTTGCCCGGGTTTCCGACGACGGCATCCTTGTTGATCTTGGCGATGTAGGACACTTCGATCTTCTTGACGCCATGCTGCTGGAGCTTGTCCATATCGAAGCTCAGAGCGAACGTATACGTCTTGCCGTCGAGCCCCTTGGTCCCAAGCGTCACGATGTTCGGCACGGCGCTGTCCAGATTCACCTCGGATTGGTCATCACGAAAGAACTTGATGGTGAAATTGGACAGACTAATATTGCTCGGACGAACGGGAAACGTCAGACCACCGGAAAGCTGGTCAGCGATGACATACTTCTTGTTGATCGCGTTTGCGGGGTATGTGGGGACATCCGAAGTGAGCTTGAATAGGACGTTATCTCCCACCGCACCGTTATAGTTGCCGGACAAAATATTGTCGTCGCCAGGTGCGGCGCTGCCCACCTTCTTGTCGATGGACAGCTCCTCGCGCTTCAGCTTGGCGTCGATACTGATTTCCCGAGCGAACGTCCACTCCCTATTGTCCTGGTCCCAGGCGGGAGCGATGGTGCACACAATGGGCTTGTAGATGTAATTGACGCTCGCGGTCGTGATCAGGTACCCACCCATGGGCAGGTTATCGATGTGATTCAGGGGCGCATCATTGACAGGCACGACGGACGCAGTCGCTGCGTACGCGGCGAGCGCTCCGTAAAGCTCTTCCAGTTCACTGGCTTTGGCGTTGGCATATGCTCGGTAACCGCATTATCGTTTTTGTCATCAATCCAGCTGGAGTTGACATTTTTGACCTCGGCGGCAAAATCATCATTCCAGTAGAAGCCGGAGCCAACCGGAGCGCCGTCTTCAAATCGGTAGTCGATGATCTTATAGCCGGTCATCTTGGCATCCGAATCACTCGAAAGAGTTATCTTTGCGGTCTCATTCCCAGTCAGCGCCTGGGCGGGCACTGCGCCGAGAACCAGTGTGAGCGCCGCTGCGAACATGGCCAAGAACGCAGCGAGTCTGTGTTTCCTCATGCTTCCTTCCTTTCTGCTCGAGGGAGACCTTCCCCCTCAATGTGCACAGAGCTATGTCATCGCGCTGAGGGCGCGGGGACACCGATTTAGAATTGTTGGCGTCGGCGCCAAACGTATGCGCCGACGAGGGAGAGGCCAAGACCCGCCGCGATAAACAGCGCAGTTCCCCTACCGCCGGAACTAGGGATATTCATGGGGCGCATGTTGGGCAGCCTGTGAGGGGTCGTCCCCTCGGGCGCAGCGTCGTTGAACGCGAACGCTGGGGGCTGGGAGCCACCTGAACCGGGAATCGACGTGATCCTTATGCGCGCGGCCTCATCCGCCTGCGTGGGGTCGACCTCCACCTTCCACTGTCCTGTAGGCAGGGAGTAGCCATTGGGAGCCTTCGTCTCAATCAGACGGTAGGAGCCTTTCCGTAGACCGGCGAACGAAACCAGGCCATCCGCCTCCGATGAAGCCTCAGTCTGCAACGCCCAATCCACCCCGGGATTATTGGGATCGACGAGCGTACCGGGATCGTTCCCTGCTCCGGACCATGAGAAAAGCTTGAACGCCGCCCCCTCGAGCGGCTGCGAGGTGTCCTCGGCCGCAACCTTAGTGAACGAGAAGTCCGCCACCAGAGCCTTGATATGAACGACGGTATTACGGGGCGTCATGAGCGATGCGTTCCAATCGCCATTCGCGTAACGGCTCTGGCTCTCCACCGTCATCTGGTTAAGCGCGACGGCACCCTTGCGCTCCAGCTCCAAGCCGCCCTCATTTGGGGCCCGCATATACACGATGGGAAGGAGCATCTGGCCCTCTTTAAGGGTGAAGTCCCCGCCATTCGCAGAGGCACGGCAATCGATGGCGATCGCGGTCACGCCCTGCCAAGAATCCGGCTCGCCCTTTGTCCAGATGTCGGGGTTATCCAAGGCGCGCTGGCCGGCGTTGCCCTCCTGCGCGAAATCGAGTGTCGTGCGGTCGGCACGCGAATAATACAGCTGCGGCTCGGCACCCATGGCCTCGAGCTGGGACAGGTCGATCGAGGCGACCGTTCCGTACCACTGGTCGGGGTGGCCTGAGTCCACGCAGCCCTCAAGCTCGTCATAGAGGACAATGTCTTTTTGCTCGGAGCCCTTCTGGGGGTTGAAGCGCAGCTTGTAACTGTAGCCATTGCCTTCGTATACGGAAGTCTCGTATCCATAGGCGGCATCCTGGGCAGCCCTTACCGTTTGTTGGTAGTGAGCTCGGTGGACGTCGCAACGTTGAACTCAAGCCCCAAATATTTGAAGAGCATGTTCCTCGACTGGTTAACCGCATCCCCATCAATCTCGTCGAAATAGCCCACGATCGATTTGTCCCATGATTTGTCGCTCGGGTATCGCCCGGCCCCGCCGTCGTCCAGGTACCCGCCGGGAATATCGCCCGTATCGGCCATATACGCCACGTGGTTGGTCGTTGCGGCCCCATAGGCCCGTATCGATTCCCACGAGTACGAGACGTCGTACACCACCAGAAACCCGGTATATGCACCCGCGTTCTGGCTACTATCCATCCCATATATATTCGACGGCTCTTCGCACGCCGCCTTAACCTTGAGCATGGTCCGACCCGAGCCGCGCCAATTGTCGAATACCTCGACGCGATGCGTGGTGGATTTTTCCTGCTCGGGCAGGCGCGTGTTGGACCGTAATTCATAAATCTTGTTCGGACCAACCGCATACGCCTTAACGGAGGAGACGTCGACCGTCATGCCCTTGGGCAGCAAATCGTAGAACGTGCCCGATTTCTGGTCGGGCATGACGCCGTAGCGTTCAAGCTCCTCGCCCGTGAGGCCACCGGCCACGCTTCCCTCGGCAGCGGAGAGTGCCAAAACGCCGTAGCGCGCATGTGCGCACTGATTTGAAGCATCGTTATCAATTGTGCTGCCGCTCTCGAGCTTGAGGGCGACCTTGCTGCATATCGAGCTCGTATCGAACCCTGTGAGCTCCGCATAGCCCGTCGAGTGTTGGGGATGGTTGTTCTCCCCGTAGATTTCAACGTCTCGATTAACAACGTCATCGCGAAGTGCATCGTCGTCGATGCTCACTTCGGACCATTTGTTGACCCAATCCCCGTCGGCATCCAAAACGCGCATGCTGTTGATGTTCGTGAGCATGGTGCTGCTCGTTGCACTGCCGACGATGCCCTTGACATGATCGCTGGAAAACAGCTCGACCTTGACATTGCTCGGCAAACGCGAATACCCGGCCTTCGTTTTGTACTGGAGCTTGACCGCCATTGACCCTTTGGGCAGCGCGATTTCAATGGAAAGGGCGTCACTGTGAACGACATCCCCATTCTCGTATGTAAAATCTATGCGATTGTAACCGGCGTAATCTTCATCAGAAGTATGAGTCCAATGGGCGGTTCCAACCTTTTCCCAGGTTGATGTTCCTTTCTGCACAAATACGCCAACATCTTGCCATTCCCTAACGGGCATGGTCCCATATCCGTAGTTTCCACCGGCATCCGCCTTGTACTCCTGCTCAAGGCGATTGTTATCCGACGGCCCGATTGTAGGCGGAATGGAAAAGGAGAGGTTCGAGAACTGATAGTCTCCGGGAAGCAGGCGCTCCGATCCCAAGAACACCATGTCGTCGATAAGTTCGACCTCCCAAGACCGTTTACCAAAATGTTCCACATTTGAACCGTCTGTCCCGGTCTCTTGGGTAAGCATGCCACCGTAGTTATCGGTCGTGTTCTTATACGTGATAGAACCAACCAGTGTGCCGGGATCTTCTCCACGGAGCAGATCCAATACGCTGTATTCTTGTATGTCATAGCTTTCGTGTGGGTATTTTTCCACACCGTATTTTCCAGGAGGGTATGAGAACCCCTGCTTGAGGTAGTCAAACGAGTCGGTGCGTGTTTGGGTGCTCGCGGCGCCGTCCAATCCCGCAAGGTCGACCTTCGTGGTGCATTCGAACGTCGTCTCCTTGCCGTCCTCAACAACGGCGATGGGGAACCTATACAGGGTTATGACCCATTCATAGGAAGCGATGACGTCGTACAGAAGCTCGTTGGGGTCACGCCCAATGGCTTTGCAGTCGAGGATGTCATCTGTTGACACGGGAACGTTTTTGGTGCCAAAGGTGGACTTTCCGCCATACCACGCCACCACGTCACCCTTATACGTGTTACCGCCTTTCACGGCCGTGGCTTCTGAGTTGTAGGTCAAGTGGTACTTCTGGTTGCCTGCCGTATCGACATGGGCACTCCAGGCCACGTACACATAATCGTCCGCATCGTCGGGCCTATCAAGGCCCCAGGAATCTTGCCAGGTCAAATAGATTGTCGGGCCCTTTGTGTGCCTAAGGTCCATAGTATAGAGCTTCGCAGTGGTGGTGAGTGAAACCGCAAGGGGCGCCGTACCGACGGTTTCGGACTTGCCCGTCGAGTCCTCTAACTCAGCAATCGCCTTGATGTCCTTTTTCGAGTACCCGCTTTGTATGTCGCAGATGTGCTCGGCACTCGTCGATCCTGGCGCCTTGTAACCGGAGGCTCCCCACACGACCCCGCAGGACATCTCGTAAGGGTCGGATATGGGATTCGCGTTGGTGATGACAATCTCGTCGTCGTTGGGCGTATCCGTCCCCTTGCCGTCCTCGATGTAATACAGGCCCTTTTCGCCGGTTTGGCCCGCCTCATAATCCCCCCTTGGGGGAACGCCGACATCCATGATGATGCCCGAGGGCCCGCCGTCTCGTGTGAAGAAGATGTGCTTGGGCAGGCGGATACGCAATTGCCCCGGCTCGATGGCGTCGCCGGCGGCTAGCGACAGCGAGACCTGAGCGCTCGCCTTCGTCGCGTTCGCGTCATTGTTGTTATCGTCGCTTATTGGGGAGAGGACAAGCGACCCGTCCGAGTCATATGTGATCCCGGCGCCCTCGTCTTCCTTATTGGTCCAAACGAGCTCGCAGGAAATAATTCGATCGGACGCTCGGCCCGCTCCATCTACACTCGCGACCTCGCGGGGACCCCTGTTATTCGAAGACGCCCCCCCCCCGCCAAGCTATCTGCGGCGGAGGCGACGGGGCCCAACGTGAGCGCGAGGGCGGAAACTAGGGCAAACGAGGTGATGGCACGCGTGATGCAGTTGCGCCTCATCGCCACTCCCCTCTCATTACTTGCGGCACACCTGTGCCAATGTACATTTTTCTCCTATTAGATTAACACTTCCAACCGCCCATGGGTCAAATAATCCGGTTCCGGCAGCGGGCTACATCGCGGCAACAAGCGCCCGAACACCAAGATTGATAAGTAGATGGCAAGTAGATGATAAGTAGAGGGCAAGTAGAATCAGAATAAAAAGCGCAGGTGGAGGCATTGCGACCACCTGCGCGAGAATCGATTTGTTATTTGACGATAAGTAGAATCGCGCTCCGCGACATCAACTAAACGCAGACTGGATGTGCAAAAGAGGGACTGCCCCTTTTACACATCCGCCTTCGCGGCATCCTTGGCGGCCTTGCGTGCGCGGGCGGCGGCGACACGCGCCTCCTGTTCGGGCGTGAGCTGCACCTTCTTGCGTGCGGACTTCTCCGCCCCGGCACCAGACGCGCCTTCACCCGCGGCCGGCTTCTCCTCAACAGGCTTATGCAGCGTGGTCAGCGTCAGCTCCGTGGTGGCAGGCGCGCACGCGGCACCCATGGACAGGCAGTCCTTGGGGCATTCATGCGTGCAGCTCGCACACTGGATGCAGCGGTACGGATCGATGGACCAGGTGCCGCCCTTGCGGTCTACCGCGATGGCACCCACGGGACATGCGCGCTGGCACATGCCGCATAGAATGCACACGTCGATGTCGCACGCCACATGACCGCGCATGTGCTCGTAGGACATGGCCGGCACCTGCTCGGCGGGATATTGGACCGTCGCCGGCTTGCCAAACAGCGAGCGCAGCGTCATTTTGCCTAGTTTGAAGCTACCCATGGAGCGCCTACCTTTCCGTGCAGGAGATGCACGGGTCGATCGTGAGGATGATCATGGGCACGTCCGCAACGTCCACGCCCTGCATGGCGCGCACCATGCCGGCAAGGTTCTGCGAGGTGGGCGTGCGCAGGCGGAAGCGGTCCAGGTACTTGGTGCCGTTACCGCGCACGTAGTAGAAGGCCTCGCCGCGGGGCTGCTCAATGAGCACGTGGGACTGACTGTTCTCCGGCGGGAGCACCTTGGGAAGCGGACGCGAGCCAATGCCGTCATGCGGAATCTTAGCCACGAGTTCCTTGATGATCGCGATGGACTGGAACACCTCCTCGCAACGCACCTTACAGCGTGCGAAGCAGTCGCCCTCGGTGGCGATGATGGGCTCGAAGTGCTCTAGGTCGCCATAGGCGCCAAAGCCGGTGGTGCGCATGTCGTGTTCCACGCCAGAACCCTTCGCGAACGGGCCGACCATGGACAGCTCGAGCGCATCCTCGAAGCTGATGGTGCCCACGCCCTCCAAGCGGCTGCGCACCGAGGAATCGTTCAGCATGGTGTTCACGATCTCGCGATAGTCGCGCTGGATGCCGTCGAGCTTCTCACACACACGGCGCAGCATGGCGTCATCGATGTCGTGGGCCATGCCGCCCACGATGGTAATCGACAAGATGATGCGGCCACCGCACGTCTCTTGGAAGATATCGAGAATCGTCTCGCGCAGGCGCCAGCAGTGATTGAAGAGGCTCTCAAAGCCGAATGCATCGGCGAGCAGGCCCAGCCACAGCAGATGCGAATGAACGCGGGAGAGCTCCTCGAGGATGGCGCGCAGGTAGTCGGCACGGCGGGGAATCTCAATACCCAGCAACTTCTCCGTGGCGCTGGCGTAGCCGTAGCCGTGGCCAAAGCTGCAGATGCCGCACACGCGCTCGGCAATGTAGACGAACTGATTGTAGTCACGCTTCTCGACGAGCTTTTCAAGACCGCGATGCACGAATCCGATTTGCGGTATGGCTTCGATAACATGCTCATCCTCAACCACGAGGTCAAGATGCACGGGCTCGGGAAGCACCGGATGCTGCGGGCCGAACGGAATAACGGAACGAGTCGCCATGCCTACTCACCGTCCTTTCCTGCAGCGGCGTCCTTGGCGGCCTTCGCGGCGAGCGCCGCGCGGACCTTCGCCGCCTTCTCGGGATCCATGTTTGCGAGCTTTGCCTCCATCTTGGCGGCGCGCTCCTCGGCCGTCATGGCGGGCTTGGCGGTGGGCGCGGACGCGGGCTCCGGTGCAGACGCAGCCGCGCTCACCGCGGCGACGGCAGCGGAATCGGCCTCGGCGGAGCTCGTGCCCAAAGCGCGCTCAGCCTGGGCGGCCTCGGCTGCTTCGCGTGCCTTCTTTGCCGCCGCTTCCGCCTTTGCCGCGGCGGCAGCCTTCTTCTTGGCGAGCTTCTCGCGCTCGGCCTTCATCTCGGGCGTGATGATCGTCATGGGCTCAGAGGTTGCCAAGTTGAAGAAATGGCCGCCAAAATCGAGCTTCATGTTCACAAAGCGCACGCCGTACAGGTCGTGCGTCTCGTTCTCATATGAGAACGCGGCGAAGTACAGCCCCTGGATCGAAGGCACCCGACTCGACTCGTCAATGCCGTAGACGCACAGGTTGAGCGCGTTCTGCGTGGTCTCGTCATAGAACGTGTACAGCAGGTCGATACCTTGCTCGGTGGTCTCGGCGCACATCTGCACAAAGCGCATGCCCTCGTGCTTGAGCGTTTGCACGCGCGTGAGCAGCTCCTCGAGCGGCAGGTCCACAAAGGACGTCGTGTACATCTATGCCTCCTTCTCTTCAACGGTCTTCGAGGCAACGGCGTCGCCGCCATCCTGGGCGCAAGCGCAGCCCTTGGGAGGCAAGATGCCCGGGCGCGGCGCGGTGGCGGGATCCTTGCCCTCCGCCATCAGCTTGGCCTTCTCGTCCAAGATCTTCACGGCCTGCAGCACCGCGTCGATGATCGTCTCAGGACGCACGGCGCAACCCGGCGCATACACGTCTACCGGAATGGCCTTGTCCACGCCGCCGATCACGTTGTAGCAATCGCGGAACACGCCACCGGTGCAGGCGCAGATTCCGCAGGCCACCACGACCTTGGGTTCGAGCATCTGATCGTAGATATGGCGCACGACCTCGATGTTCTGCGCGTTCACAGAGCCGGTCACCAAGAAGATGTCGGCGTGCTTGGGGTTGCCTGTGTTGATAATGCCAAAGCGCTCGATGTCGTAGAGCGGCATCATGGAGTCGAGCACCTCGATGTCGCAGCCGTTGCAGCTCGACCCATCGTAATGGATGAGCCACGGCGATTTCGAAGAGTATCCCATCTCATAGCTCCCTTAGATAAACGGCGTGATGAGCACGTAGAACAGGTTGACGACGCCCATCACGAGCGCCACGAGCCACGCGAGCTTAAGGCAGAGCTGCCACTTGACGCGGGCGAAGTTGTTATCGATCCATACCTCGAAGAACCACACGAGCGCCATCACGATGGCGGCGACTGCGAACGAGATGGGGTTATCCCAAATGAAGAACATGCCAACCCACATGAGGAACAACACGCTCTCGCACCAGTGCATCACGTCCACGATGGCGAGCGTACGGCCGCTCATCTCGGTGGTGATGCCCTTGACGATCTCCTGGTGCGCGTGATGACTGTAGGAGAGGTCGAACGGGGACTTACGCAGCTTGATGGTGAGGATGAACAGCAGGCCGATGAAGATCGGCACAAGTACGCAGATGATGGGGCTCTCGAGCGTGGTGAGCGACGCGATGTCGAAGGACTGCGTGGCGGTGAAGAAGCCCACCGTCATGATGAGCAGCATGGGCTCGTAGCTCATGACCTGCAAGCACTCGCGGTCGGCGCCCGTATCGGAATAGGGGGAGCGCGACGAGTACGCCGCCACGATCACGAAGAGCGTGCCGAGCGTGACCAGGAACACGCACATCAGCAGGTTGGAGCCGGAGATGAATAGGCCGCCGGCGAGGACCACGAAAATCAGTCCGCACGTGACGTACGCCTCGTCCACCGCGTTGACCGTCGCCTGCTCCTTGACGAGAAGCTTGCGCAGGTCGTAATAGGGCTGCAGCAGGCGGGGACCCACACGGCCCTGCATGCCGGCACTCACCTTGCGGTCAAGGCCGTCAAGCAGGCAACCGGCAATAGGTGCGCACACGCCAAAGACCACAACACCCACGGCGATGCCGCCCAGCCCCGGACCCACCAGACGCACGGTGCGCTCGACCAGGAAGCTGCCGCCGGCGAGTACGGCGGAGTCGAAGATGAAGCAAGCGGCGAACCCCATAAGGATCACGGCGGTGCACAGGATGAGGCCGATCGTGCTCAGCGTACCCTCGGGGAAGATGTCGGCCATGTACCAGTTGCGCTTGGACGACGTCATGGTGCGGCCCATCGAGCCGTGGTAGCGACGGCTATCGGGATCGGTGCAGGTGCCGCCCAGATAAACGGCCATACGGCGCTTATTGGTGGCGCGGCCCCACGGCGTGAGCAGCACAATGGCGATGAACACCACGATCACGGCCATGATGAGCATGTTGTCCATGTCGATGAGCTGCGGCGCGTCGCCGAACGCAAAGGTGAGATACGGGGCAACCACGCCCTGGGAGATCAAGGGCAGGCACACGCAGCAGACGAGCAGCAGCGCGGAGATAAAACCGATGGCCGCCCACTCGCTCTTGTGGACGCCCGCCTCCTGGTTTTCGGCCTTCTGGGAAACACCCGAGAGCTTGCCCAGCCACTTGGCCCAATAGAAGAATGTAGCAGCGGAACCGAACGCCAACATGATGAGAAAGAGCACGTTGCCCGTCTCGGCGAAGGACACCAGCGTCGCCCACTTGGAGACAAGCATGCCAAAGGGCGCCACGAACATGCCCATGATGCCGAGCATCATGAAGCGCGTGAGATGGGGCAGACGGCTGAAAAGGCCATCCATGTCCTCGATGTTGCGGCTGCCAATGCGATGCTCCACCGTGCCCACGCACAAGAACAAGGTGGACTTGGACACCGTATGGAAGATCATGAGGAAGATGGCGGCCCAAACGGCCTCGGCGGTGCCCACACCCGCGCATGCGGACATGAGGCCCAGGTTGGCGATGGTCGAGTACGCGAGCACGCGCTTGGCGTTGCTCTGCGTGATGGCCATGAAGCTGCACAGCACGAAGGTGATGCCACCCACGAGCACCACCATCGTCGATGCCGCCGGGAACACCAGATACAGGGGGGCAAGCTTGACCAACAGGAACACGCCCGCCTTGACCATGGTGGAGGAGTGGAGCAGCGCGCTCGTGGGAGTGGGGGCGACCATGGCTCCCAGCAGCCAGCGATGGAACGGCATCTGCGCAGCCTTGGTGAGGCCGGCAACCGAGAGCAACATGAGGGGCACGATGAGCAGATCCGCCTGGATGCCCTTCCCCGCCGCAATCAGACTCGTGAGCGACATGGGCAGCCCCGCCGCGTGCACGAGGATGAGCGCGGCGAGGAACGCCAGACCGCCCACCATGTTGAGGTTGATCTGCGTGAACGAGTTCTTAATCGCCTCGGGCGTGCGGGTGTAGCCGATCATGAGGAAGGAGCAGACCGTGGTAATTTCCCATCCGGTGAACAGCCACTCCAGGTTGTCCGAAACCACGATCACGAACATGGCCGACAAGAAGGTGAACATGAGCGCCGCGAAGGCATGGCGGCGATCGGGGGCATCGGCGGGCTGATGGTGCTGGAAGTCATGCATGTAACCCAGCGCGTACACGCAGATGGCGCTACCGACCAGGCCCACGATCAAGATCATGATAAGTGAAAGCGTATCCACATATACGGGCACGGCAAGCATGTGGCTCGGACCGGCTCCCAAGGTCATTTGGGAAAAGAGCACGATGCCCACCGTCTGAATCAGGCCAAGCGCGAGCGCGATGCGATTCTTGTAGCGAATGGCACTCCACAAGATCACCGCGCACAGCACGATGTCGACTGCCGTCATGACCCAGGAGATCACATAGCTCGTCGATTGTGAAAGCTCAAAGCTTGCAATGGCATGCAGGTACCCGCCTCAACGGTGAACGTCTGCGCGGCAACGAGCACCGACATCGCCGCCGTCACCGCCGCTCCACCAATCGTGATGGGTCGACGCGCCTGCTCGTCTTTAAAGACAAGCAACAGCGCGGCCGTGATCAGCGGCACCGCGATCAAACACCAAATCAGTCCCATAGGTCCCTCTCCTCCATTGGGCTGTCGCTCACACGCAAAGCGGCAGGTGTACTGCGGCAGACTATGTCAGGTGTATAAGTTTAGTCCTTTCAATCGGCTAGCGGCGTGAGATCGCCAATTGCGCCGCCATTGCCCCATGGCGCCGTCATTCGTGGGACTCCCGCAAGGCACGATAAAAATGGGGTCTACCCGGTTGTTCCGAATAAACCCCACGCATATTGTTTTATGACGCCCCATCACGGTGAACATGCCGCTCGATTGCATAATCGTGCGCGCATGACCAATCGTGCGCGCTACGCGCGGGCGGCCTCGATCATCTTGCGAACCGTGTCCTGCAGCTCGGAGAGGTTCTCCTCGCTCGGAATCCACTGTTGGGCAACCACGGGCACCGGCAGCTGGAACTTCGCGTTCTCGAGCTCGGCGTACACCTGCTTGGGGCCGAGCGGAGCCCAACCGTATGAGCCAAAGGCAAGGCCGATACGCTGGTCGTTCTTGGGCGAAAGACCGCGCATGTAGGTGAGGAAGCTCGCCACGGTGGGCAGCATGTTGGAATTGAGGGTGGGCGAACCGACCGCGACGTACCTGGCATCGCACATGTAGAGCATGATGTCGGAGATGTGCGTGTTCTTGATATCGATAAGCTGGGCGGAAACACCCTCTGCGATAAACGCGTCGCAGATCTCGCGCGCCATGGACTCGGTCGAATGCCACATCGAATCGAAGACCACCACGGCCTTCTCCTCGGTCTGATACGTGGTCCAAACCTCGTAGCGCTCGAGGATCTCGGGGATATGCGAACGCCAGATGCAGCCGTGGCTGGGGGCGATCATCTTGAGCTCGAGGCCCTTGACCGCCTCGAGGGCCTTGTGTGCCTGCATGCCGTAGGGCCACACGATGTTCGCGTAGTACTTCTTGGCCTGCTTGAAGATCTCGCAGAGGTCGTTCTCGTCGTCGAAGCGCTTGGTAGTGGCGTAGTGCTGGCCAAACGCATCGTTGGAGAACAGGATCTGGTCGACGTCGGAATACGTAACCATGTTGTCGGGCCAATGAACCATGGGAGTAGTCACAAAGGTGAGCGTGCGCTCGCCAATGCACAGGGTGTCGCCGCTCTTGACCGGAGTCGCCTCGATGCCAAAATGCGCGCGGACCTCGTTGACGCCCGCCCCAGCGCTGGCATAGATCTGCGCATTCGGGGCGATCTTGTGAACCACCGGCAGGGAGCCAGAGTGATCCATCTCAACATGGTTGGTGATGACCACGTCGATCTTGGCAGGGTCGACCACCTGGGAAATGCGCTGGACGAGCTCGTCCGCGAACGTTGCCTTGCACGTGTCGATGAGGGTGATCTTCTCATCCATGATGAGGTAAGCGTTATACGTGATACCGCGTTCGGTGGTATAGCCGTGGAACAGTCGCTCGTTCCAGTCGATGCCGCCAACCCACCAGACCTTAGGGGAGATCTCGATTGCATTCAGCATGTTGAACCCTTTCTGCCATGTTTGCAGCCGCTGATTCGAGACAGCATTCTAGCATGTGCGCAAAAAGAGGGCGCGGCATGGGAACATAACCCCATGCCGCGCTCTAACAGCGGAGCGATTAGTCGAGGGAGCGGTTCTTTGGCTTGACGCCGCGGGGCTTATTCACCAAAGCCTCGGCACCATGCTCCCGATACTGGCGGCACCACGTCTTGACGGAGGACTCGCTCGGGATGCCATGCTTGATCATGACCTCGCGCACGGTCATGCCGTTCTCCAAGCGATCCTTCACGGCAGAAAGCTTGAGCTCATAGGGATACACCCGATGGCGCGAACCGGCGTTGAGCACTGCGGCCCTACCGCCAACCGCGTAGGCGCGCGCCCACTGACGTGCGGTCGCATCGGGTATCCCCAACTTCGAGGCAAGGGCGCGATGACCTGCACCCTCCGAAAGCGCGGCGACCGCCTGACGGCGCACCTTAGCACTGTACACTCGTCCTGTTTTTTGATCCACCACGGGGTTCACCTCTCGAGTCGCTCGTTTCTGTTACGTTGATCGGCATATCGGGTATATCGGATTCGTGCCAGTATAGATTGCCCTCATACGTAAGCCCACTTAAAAACAGGTATATGTCGAAGCGCACAGAGAGAGCACATCTGTGAGTTTATGGACATATGTTACTTCCAAACGAACAGTCCGCAGACCTTCGCGGACGCCCCTCCCCACCTTCTATGCGGAACAGGATTCGCATTCCTCGACCTCGAGTGACTTGCTCCGCACGTAATAGATGGTCTTGACGCCCCGTCGCCAGGCCTCGAGGTACAAATTGAGCACCTGGCGCAGCGTGTAATCGTTCGTGATGTACAGGTTCATCGATTGGGCCTGGTCGATATGACGCTGGCGCACACCCGCCGCCCGCACACTCCACTGCTGATCGATATAGTGCGCCGGCTTGTAGTACCAATACGTGCGAGGCGAAAGGCCCGGGGCAACACGAGGCAGCATCGCGCCCTTCTTTTCTTCCAGGAAGAACTTCCGCATGATGGGATCGATGCCCGGGGTGGTGCCGAAGGATCGACGTCGAGCTGGTGGGGCCACGGCAAGCAGATAGGCGTTGCGCACGCCGTGCTCGCGTACGCGCGCAGCGAGCTCGCGCCAGCGCCCAACGCCCAGGCTCGGCTCTCCATCCAGGTACCCGCGCTTCTCGAAGTATGCACCGCTCTGCCAGTCGCTACCCTCAAAGACCCCGTTCGCGCCGCGCTCCTCCGCCAAACGCTCGCTCGCGCTGATCGCGTGGTAGTTGATGCGCTCGAACACCTCGTCCACAAAACGAAGATGCTCCTCGCTCTCCCAACTCACGCCACGCTTGGCGAGCATATGGTGGTACCCCGATACACCCAAGCCGATCGAACGGTAGCGATGGTTGGTGAGCCGGGCGTAGGGAAGCGCGTAGAAGTTGAGGTCGATGACGTTGTCGAGCGCGCGCACGGCCGTCTCGATCACCCGCTCCATGACGGCGTCGTCCTCCACGGGCAGGCGTCCGAGCGAAAGGCTCGCGAGGTTGCAGACCACAAAGTCGCCCGGACGCGCGGTGGTCACCACCACCGTGTCGCCATCCTCCGTGACGACCTCGCGGGAAACCTCCTGGATTGCACTTGTGTTCTGCGCGATCTCGGTGCAGAGATTGGAGCAGTAGATGATGCCCTCATGCGGATTGGGGTTGGCCCGGTTGACCGCATCGCGCATAAACGCGAACGGGGTACCCGTCTCGACGGCACTTTTGAGGATGAGGCGCACCATATCCTTGATGAGAATGGTGCGTTTGGGGATGCGGGGGTCGGCGACGCAGTCACGGTACCGGCGCTCCCACTCCTCGCCGTAGCTGTCCTCCAGCGCGTAGCCTTTCACCATCAAGATGTCGTGCGGACACATGAGATACCAGTCCTGATCAAGGCTCTCCTCCGCCATACGCCAGAACAGGTCCGGATAGCATACAGCGGGGAAAACGTCGTGCGCTTTCATGCGGTCGTCGCCGTTGTTCGTGCGCAGGTTCAAGAACTCGGGCAGGTCGCGGTGCCAGGCGTCGAGGTAGACGGCCACGGCGCCCTGACGCATGCCGAGCTGGTCGACGGCCACGGCGGTGTCGTTGATCACGCGAATCCAGCGGATGACGCCGCCGGCAACACCCTCGAAGCCGCGGATGGATCCACCCGTGCGCGGACCTTGCCAAGATACATGCCCATGCCGCCACCGTACTTGCTCACCTGGGCAAAGTTGTCGATGCTGCGGTAGATGCCCACCAGGCTGTCGGGCACGGTGTCGATAAAGCAGCTGGAGAGTTGATGATCGGGCTTACGGGCGTTGCTCATGGTAGGCGTGGCCATGGTGACCTCGAGCTTACTGAGCATATCGTAAAAACGGCGAACCCATTCGAGGCGCGTCTGGGGATCCTCGTTCATGGCAAGGTGCAGGGCGATACCGAGGAACATCTCCTGCGGGCTCTCGAGCGGCGTGTGGTCGTGGGCATGGATCACGTATCGCTGGATGAGCAAATCGAGACCGGAATAGGTGAACAGCTCGTCGCGCGCGGGCTCGAGAAACGACGCGGCCCGATCGAGCTCGGCGACCGAATAGGCCGTGAGGATATATGCCCCGTACAGGCCCTGGTCGGTGAGATGGCGAACAAGCTGGCCGAACGTGTCGATACCGAGCGCACGGCGCGTCGATATGAGCTCACGGCTGAACGCGAGCCCGTGCAGGCGCGCCGCGATGAACTCCCAGCGAGGCGCCTCTTGGCTCGTGAGCTCAACCGCGCCACGAACCAGGGCGCCCATGCGGTCCGAAGCCGTGGCGTCCGCACCAACGAGAGCGCGGTAGCGCGCGGCGAGCATGGCGAGGTCGTAGACGGGGTCATCGAAGTCCCGCTGGATGCGGGAGAGGACTTCGTCCAATCCGGAGGCAAGGTCGGCGTCTCCCGCAGCAACCGCATTCGCCACATCGGAGCGAACGGAACGCCTCTCGGCGCGCTCGTGCCGATACAGGATGTAGCTCTTCGCCACGTCGAAGTGACCCCGCTCCATGAGGCGCGTTCGACAAGGTCCTGAATCCCCTCGACGGTCGTGACCTGTTCACGCGCCATTGCCGACTCCACATGCGACAGCAGCGCCGCCAGCTCGTCGGCCGAAACCGCAGGGGAAGAGGCGGCGCCCGCAGGGGCGCTCGTCTCGGGCGCGGCTACCTTCCCCAGCGCGACCTCCTCGAAAGCACGACGCATCGCCTCGACGATCTTGCGGCCCTCGTAGGCCTCCATACGCCCATCGCGTTTTTTTGATGACGTCCGCTGCGTGCACCATGGCATCTCCTTGCGTTCTCGGTGAAAACACTATATATAGACATCTGAGTGATACGTTCTATCAATATGTCGGGTATATAAGCATAGCCTAACTGTTTCCATTTTTGTATCGTATACTAAAACCACTAAGGATCATACGTGCGCCCAACGGGAAGGAAGGAATTCGCCATGACCATCGAAGATCGCCAGGCACTCGTTAAGAAACCGCTATTCAACCCCAATGGCGACATCGATGTGCGCGACCGCCGTATGATCGGCGGCAACACCACCAACCTCAACGACTTCAACAACATGAAGTACCCCTGGGTCTCAAGCTGGTACCGCCAGGCGATGAACAACTTTTGGATCCCCGAGGAAATCAACCTCACCCAGGACGTTAAAGATTACCCGCGCCTCTCCCCCGCCGAGCGCGCCGCCTATGACAAAATCCTGTCGTTCCTCGTGTTCCTCGACTCCCTGCAGTCGGCGAACCTTCCCAACATCGCCGAGTACATCACGGCCAACGAGGTGAATCTCTGCCTCTCGATCCAGGCGTTCCAGGAGAGCGTGCATTCGCAGAGCTATTCGTACATGCTCGACACCATCTGCGACCCCGCCAAGCGCAATGAGATTCTGTACCAATGGAAGACCGACGAGCACCTGCTCGCGCGCAACACGTTCATCGGCGACCTGTACAACGAGTTCCAAGAGCGCCGCGACGCGCGCACGTTCCTGCGCGTCCTCATGGCGAACTTCATCTTGGAGGGCGTGTATTTCTATTCCGGATTCATGTTCTTCTACAACCTCGCACGCATGGGCAAAATGCCCGGCAGCGCGCAGGAGATCCGCTACATCAACCGCGACGAGAACACGCACCTGTGGTTGTTCCGCAGCATCATCCTCGAGTTGCAAAAGGAGGAGCCGCAGCTGTTTTCCGATGAGAACGTGGCGATGCTGAGGGAAATGCTCGAGGGGGGCGTGCGCCAGGAGATCGCCTGGGGTCGTTACGTACTGGGCGATGCGATTCCCGGGCTCACGGGCGATATGATCGAGGGATACATCAAGTACCTGGGCAAACTGCGCTGGAGCTCGCTGGGATTTGGCCAGCTGTATGAGGGCTATCGCTCCGAGCCCGAGGACATGGCGTGGGTGAGCCAGTACTCCAACGCGAACATGGTGAAGACCGACTTCTTCGAGGCGAAGTCCACCGCATATGCCAAGAGCACCGCGCTGGTGGACGACCTGTAGAGAGATGTGCAAAAAGGGGCTATCCCCATTTGCGTATCGTGCAAAGAGGGCGATGGGAGATGTCCCGCCGCCCTCTTTGCGCTCGCAGCACTCAGTGCCGCATGTCTGCCGAGATTAACTACTCGTCGAACGACTCCCATTCGTCGGCATCTTTGCCACGGCCGACCTTGAAGGCCGCCGCGAGGGCACCCAGGCCCATCAGCGCAAAGGACGCAAACGACATCGAGTCGCCCATCTGGGGCAGCGTACCGTCGGGGTTCTTCTTCGAGACCGTGCCCTTACCGTTTGAGGTCCCGTTGCCCGTGCCCGTGCCGGCGATGCCGCTACCGTCGTTACCGCCATCGGTGCTACCAGATCCCGCAGGCTTCCAGTCGGGATCGGTCAGAGTGGAGGCGAGGTCGAGCTTACGGTCGGTCAGCACGCTCTCGTCGTGCGTGAGCGAATACAGCGCGCCATGGGCGAGTTCGGCGAGCTGCGGGATGTTCGGGATCATGTCGGCGGGATTATCGCCCAGGAAGCCTAGGACCGATCCCACATTCGAAGCAACGATACCGATCAGGGTAATGGGGCCGTTGCCCTGGTCTTTCATGCACAGGTCGTCAAGCTTGAACTTCACCTTCTTGAGCAAGGTGGTGAGTGCCTTCAAGTTCTCCTCATTGTTGATGGCACCGCGCAAATAGCTGATGAGCGATCCGTCCGCTGTCGGATTCCCCTCGGAATCGGAACCCGCCAGCCGCATGTTCGCAGTCGCTGCCTCGACCCAGCTGGGACACGTCTCGTCACCGTAGAGATGATCGCCATAGGCGAACTTGATGAGGTCGAACAAGGTCTTGCCGTCATCCGAAACCCACTCGTTGACCAGCATCTCAATCAAAGAACGCAGAAGGTTCAAGGTATCGCCCCTGCCCTCTTGCAAGAGCTGCGCATCGATATTGGCATACAGCGTTGCCATGAACTTCGCAAACGAAGTAGCGTCGATGTAGTACGACCAGTATCCCGCAGCGGCCATGGGAACCGAAGCAGCAACGACTTCGATTTCGGCGGCCAACGACGGGTCGGGAGACAGCGCGAGCACCTGCGCGGAACTCGTAACCCCATCCAGCTGCTCGAGAATGATTCGCTGTTGGGCCGCGTCCGACCAGATGCCGAGCGTTCCGTAGCTCTTGAGAAGGAAGCTCAAGTCTCCGAGCACGACGGCAAGCGCCTCGTCCTGGGACTGCGGCAGCATGGTGAGCAGCATGTTGAACAGCGCCGGATCGAGGCCGTCGACGGTGCCATCGCCCACATTCAGGCCGCCCAGCAGCCCGGCCAGCGCGGGCTTGACGCCCCCGTTCGCAACCATATCGTCGATCGCCGGCGACACCAGGGCATCGGCGATCATGGTCTTGATCACGTCGACGGTAAGGAGACGTTCCTCGCCATACGCCGTGATATCGGCGATCTTCGTAGTAGCCTTGGTGTCGAAATCGACGTAATCCACCGAACCGAGCGGGTGGTTCTCGACGGCAAGGGTCGCCTCGACATTCGCCGTCCCCTCCTCGCGCTTCCAAGAGAGCGTGGCGAAGCGGATGTCACTCGGATAGGTAACGGTCGCGCAGGTCTCGATATCGTAGAGGGTGTTGCCCGCCTCGGTGGTGATACTCGCGATGTCGTTGGCGTGCATGTGGCCGGTAAAGACCGCCGAGACTCCCGCATCGGCGTAACGGCGCTGGCAATCCTCGTAGTTATCGACCAGGTACTCGCCCATGAGCTCGGGCTCCATGGAGAAGTGCGGGATCACACCGTGGTGCTGGGTCACGAACACGATATCCCCGGCCGCGCGGGCCTGCTTGGCCTGGCTCTCCACCCACGCGAGCAGCTTCTCCCCCACCACACCGGACGTGACGTGCTCATCGCGGCCGAGCCCATTCTGGTCGGCGGAATACTTGCCGGAGTCGATCACGATGAGCGTGACGCCCTTGGCGGGGCGCACCACGTAGGAGAGGCTGCCGCCCTGACTGCCGCCCTCATCGAACTTCGCGATCGCGTCGTCGTAGCCGCAATCGGCGTACAGCTCCTTGAACGCGAGCGGGTCGACGAGGTCGGTGTGCTCCGCCTTGCCGCTCGAGAAATCACGGCCGTTGTCGTCGTTATTGATGTCATGGTTGCCGTTGATCACGCAGAACATGGCCTGCTTGCCGGCATTCGCCAGCTGCTTCTTGGCCGCCGCGAGCTTCTCGTGCATGCCTGATGGCAGACGAGCTCGCCGTCCTTCGTGAGGTCGCCGGAAAGGATCACCAGATCGGGCTGATACGCCACGATCTCGGCGAGGGCCTTATCAACGATGGCGCCTGACTCGCGAAACATCTTGCGGTCGGAGTTCTCGGCGATAGTGAAGTCACCGCAATCCGCGTACAGCTTCTGGGAGAAGTAGTGCACGTCGGAAAGGTGCACGATCTTGATCTGGTTGGGGTAATCCGTGCCAGCCTCGATCGTCTCGGCCGCCGCCTCATACGGATCGGCGGACATCGCGACAGCCGTGGCGCCCGCCCCGACCACCGAGAACCGAACGAAATTCCTTCGACTGATTTCCTTTTCCAGCATGCATCGACTCCCATCGACGAAAACGGCAACAAAAGGGCCGCCGTAGCGACCGCCGCGTTCAGTATGGGAGACATCTGTTAGCTAGCTGCATGCCGTGCCGTCAGCTCAAGGAAAGGTTACGGTAAAGAATGTCAGGACTAATTCAGGAACGTAAGGATTTTATTCACGGCGGGTGACCTCGGGCGAGACCTCAAATGAGTGCCTGTCCCCATATTGAGGCAAGGCGGGCGCACCGCTGGATGCGCCCGCCTCTCACCAATCACACCGTGGATGCATTGCCACGCGTGTCGCCCGAGCTACCTGCCTGAGCGTGATTGTGCTCGTAAATCTCCACGAGCTTCTGCTGCACATCGTAGGGCACCTGCTCGTAACCGGCGGGCTCCATCGTGAAGTCACCGGTGCCGCGCGTGAGCGAGCGCAGACGCGTGGCGTAATCGACGAGCTCCGCATACGGCACGGTCGCGGTGACCACAGTCTCTCCGCGGTCATTGGAATCCATGCCGGTCACGCGACCGCGGCTGGCGGACACATCGCCCATCACCGCGCCGGCGTAGCTCTCGGGAATCGTGACCTTGATGTTCTCCATGGGCTCGAGCACCACGGGGTCGGCATCCTCGCATGCCTTCTTGAGACCGATGCGTGCCGCCGTGCGGAAGGCCATCTCGTTGGAATCGACCGGGTGATATGAACCGTCGTAACAGGCCACGCGAATGCCCGTGAGCGGATAACCCGCAATCACGCCGTCCTTCATCGTCTCCTGAATGCCCTTGTCCACCGCGGGGATGAGCGAACGCGGAATGCGGCCGCCCACGACCTCATCCACAAACTCGTAGTCGGTGCCGTCGAGCAGCGGCTCAACGCGCAGGTAGCAATCGCCAAACTGACCGGCGCCGCCCGTCTGCTTCTTGTGGCGGCCCTGGGCACTCGCCACGCGGCGGATGGTCTCGCGGTACGGGATGCGCAGCGGCACGATATGCGCGGCGACCTTGGTGCGCTCCTCCAGGCGGTTGAGCAGCACGCTCACCTGAGCCTCGCCAACTGCGGAAATCACCGTCTGCGCCGTCTCCTCGTCGCGGTCGATGCTCATGGTCGGATCGGCCTCGCAGGCCTTCTCGATGAAGGTGAACAGCTTGTCCTCGTCGGAGCGGTTCTCCGCCTCGATGGCGATGCGGTACTGGGAATTAGGGAACGCGAACGCCGCGGCCTCGACCTTGCCGGTCACGGACAGGGTGTCGCCCGTCTCAGCGCTCAGCTTGGGCACCACGATGATGTCGCCCGCGTAGGCGTGGCCGACCTCGGTCATCTCGCGGCCGCACATCACATACAGGTGCGTGAGGCGCTCGCCCTTGCGCGTGCGGGCGTTGACGAGCTCCATGCCGGGCTCGATGGTGCCCGTGAGCACCTTGAGGAAGGACAGGCGGCCCTGCTGGGGATCGTTCAGGGTCTTGAAGTCGAAGACCACGGGGCGCTCGTCTTCGCTGGAGATCTTCAAGGCGTCGCCGTCGATGAGCGGCATCTCGCCGTAGTCGGTGGGCGCGGGGAAGTAGGTGGCGATGTCGTCCATGAGGGAGTTCACGCCCTGCTCCTTGATGCAGGAGCCGGCGAACACGGGCACGAACAGGCGCTTTGCGATCGCCTTGGCGAGCAGGCCCTCGACCTCGTCTTGGGTGAGCATCTCGCCCTCGAGGTACTTCTCCATGAGGTCATCGTCCGCCTCGGCAACGAGCTCACACAGCGTCTCGTGTGCGGCCTCGGCGGCGGCGCGATACTCCTCGGGAATCTCGGACTCAGTCTGCTTGGTGCCATCGCAGTGGTGGGCCTTCATGCGCACCAGGTCGATGATGCCGTTGAGTCGTCGCCCGTGCCCCAGGGCAGCGTCACGGCACCAAGGCGTGTGCCAAAGCGCTCGCGGAGCATCTCGAGGCACATGTCGAAATCGGCGTTTTCCTTGTCCACGCGATTGACGAACACCGAGCGCGCGAGGCGTAGATCCTCAGCCGCATACCACAGCTTGACGGTGGTTGGCTGAGGGCCTTCGACCGCGTCGACCACGAACAGGGCCGTCTCGCACACGCTCATCGCGGCGTAGGCATCACCGATGAAGTCGGGGTAGCACGGGGCGTCGAGCACGTTGATGCGGGCGTCTTCCAGTCGATCGGCGCAATGGAGGTCGAGATTGAGAACTCACGCTTGACCTCCTCGGCATCGTAATCGAGCGTGGGCTTGGTGCCGCCGTGACCGCCCAGGCGAGCGGTCTTGCCGGAAAGGTGGAGCATGGCCTCCGCGAGCGAGGTCTTGCCCACCCCGCCTTGGCCTACGAGCACCACGTTCCTCACATTGCCAGTCTTGGGCGCACCCATGGGACACCTCCCTTTCCCAGCGCGCTGCGAGCGCGCCGAAAATGCGTGCGAGGTGCCCTGTGCATCCCCGCACGACAGCCGTATGGCATGAGCCTACCCAGTTTTACACGCGGATATATTGGCCTTTCGACCAGCGTGCACTCAGGCACGGTAAAGGGCTTGACGCGCGATACAAGCTATCGAGAAGCGGTACGGGTGCAAACAGGCCAAGCGCCGGGTAAAACAGATCGCATTCTGAGAGAGCCTGCAGCTACCCCTGCATCAGCGAACGGCGCACCGATGCGAGGACATCGAAACTGTTGGGAGCCACATCAAACGTGGACAGGAAGTGCACGAGCGCAGTGGCCGCGTTGAAGATACCGGCGTCAACCAGGCCTATCGCCGCCATCGCCGCCTGATCCCGCAGCTGGCTGACCGGCGCCACCGGTACGCCCTCGGCGCGGAGCAGGGCCACCGCCTCGTCGCGCGCCGGAGGACGGCCCAGGTGCGCCTCTTGCATGAGCTCGCGCATCTCCGCCTGCGTCTCGCCATAGAAGAACGAGTCGCGCGCCACCATGGCATAGCAGGCAAGGCCGAGCGACGGATCGCCACCCTGCCAGAAGAGGAAGCCCAAGCGGTAGTAACCGCAGGCGATATCGTTGGGATCCACCGCGACGCGCATGCTGTCGAGGATGACGCGGGCCGCATCGGAGTCACGGCCGGCCTCGCGATACGACAGCGCAAGCGTGTGGTATGAGGCGAACGACGTGGGCGCCAACCGGACAAGTTCCTCGCCCAAACGAATCGCGTCCTCGTTGTTTCCCTGGTCACGGTATAGGCGGCATAGCAGGGAGCGCGCGTCGAACGCGGTATCGGGAATCTTGCGATACGTCGTCGAAGGATCCTCGTCGAACAGCCCAACTGCGATGCGTGCAATCATGTTCGAGCAGTACAACGGGCGCGCATCGCTCTCTTGCAGTACGTCCGCGGCATCGTAAGCGGCGATGATGTCGGAGACCTCCGCGGTCGCCGATGCCGCGGCGGCATCGCCTTGCGCAGCCTGCTCGTGCACCCTGTCGCAAAGCTCGCGGTACCTGTCGCGCAGGGGATCGTCGCCCACGCGAAGATATCGAGCTCGGCGACGGTCTTGGCGCGCAGCGGGCCGACCAGGTGCGCAGGGAGCGAACGCCTGTCGTTCGCCATCTTGATATCGCGGTTGGGCAGGCCGGCATCGATGCGCTCGACCGGCACAAGCGAGCCGTCCACGTCCCGCTCCATGTTGATGGCGCGAAGCGAGAGCATCTTGATGAGCTCCTCGACGGACAGCGACGCCTCGAGGATCGCACCCGTCTGGATTGCCGGCACCGTCTCCATGGTGAACAACTGGCGGCTGAATTCGGCCGAGCACACCACCGCTCCGTCGATGTCGCGCTCGTGCGTCGTCACCACCGCGCGAATGACGCCGACGCTGGATCCGAAGGCGATGGCGGCGAGCGCCATGCTCAGGCGGAGCAGGTAGGCCACCTGCATGTCATCGCACGTCAGCGCAGTGCCAGACGCCGGAAAGGCACTCGCTACGGGAACCGCGACATCGATGGAGAACACGCCCGCCGACGCATCGCAGCCGAACAGGTAGTCGAAGCCAAACGGCGCGCGCAGCCCCTCCGCCGCCGCGGCGAAACGAGTGCGCACGTCCCACTCTCCGCCGCGCGCGGCATCTGTACCAAGCAGGCTGCTGTAGTCACTCTTGCGGTCGCTCGCGCGGATCGCGGTGCGGGCCACCTCGGCAAAGGAGCTCAGGGACTGGAGGGCCGCCCGCTCGCACTCATGCTCGCTGATGGCCCCCACCATGGGCGAGGATTCCTCACCCAGATAATGCTCCATGAACACAAGGCGATTGAGCGCACCCTCCACCGCCTGGAGGTGTCCACCTGCTGTGGGGTCAGCTCGCGCTTGTCGCAGCCCGTCCAAAACAGGCCTGTCGAGCCGAGCCGGCGCAGGTCGATGTCGTGCGCGGCGGCGATTGGGCGCACGCCCTCGGCACCGGCATCCATCAACGTGCGGGAAGCGAAGCGCTCGAAATCACTCGCGCCTCGCGCCTGCCGCGATACACGATCTCATCGAGCGCATCGGGATACGCGGAGCCGATCATGCCGTCGAGGATGTCGCCAACGGTCAAGAACGAGCTGGCGTCGCCCCGCTCCTTTGACAACACGTGGTACAGCACAAAGCACGCGGCGCCCATCTCATCGATGTCGTATGCCCCCTTGCCATATGCGCCCATATCGTTCATCGATGTGGCAACCGTGAGCTTATAGTCCTGAGGGCGCTGGGTGAATCGTACGACCTTGACCGGCCTACCCTCGGGGCGAACGTAGAAGAACACGTCGCCCTCGTCGTCCTTGGACATCCCCGCATCGGCGTCGCGCGAGGGGCGCTCGGATAGAGGCTCGTCGCATTCGTAGACAGCGCCCCCGAGGGCAAGCCAGGCGTGGATTTTGACTTTACGTGATGCCACCGGCTCGACTAGGTAGCCCATGCTCTTCTCGGGCTGGGGCCTGATCGATTCGACGATCATGAACACGCGGCCCCGCTCTTGCCCGGGGAGCTCCCTGAGCTGCGTGGTCTTGGCAAACAGGGGAAGTTTGAACAGCTTATCCGACATGGCGACCGCTCCCATTCTCCCGCACGATCGGCGGGTGTAACTGCTCACTCCATCCTATCAAAGCATGCGGTGCCTGCCCGTCACTCCCGCGAGCGGAAGCGCGCGCCGTCCGGGAGATCCTAGGCGTCGTCTATTCGCCCACGCGAGTCAGGAAAGCACGGGTACGCTCCTCGCGGGGGGCGTCGATCACCTGCTCGGCGGGGCCCTCCTCCACAATCACGCCGCCGTCCATGAACACCACGCGGTCGGCGACCTCACGCGCAAAGTTCATCTCGTGTGTCACCACAACCATGGTCATCTGCTCGGCGGCAAGGCCCTTGATCACGCGCAGGACCTCAGCGGTGAGTTCGGGGTCGAGCGCGCTTGTGGGCTCATCGAAGTAGAGGATCTCGGGGTTCATGGCCAGTGCGCGGGCGATGCTCACGCGTTGCTGCTGGCCACCGGAGAGCTGGCAGGGGACCTTGTCCTCACACCCTTCGAGCCCCATCTTGGCAATGAGCTCCCGGGCGCGCTGCTCTACCTCCCCCGCCGGGCGCTTCTGCACGCGCAACGGGGCATCGGTGATGTTACGCATCACCGTGAAGTGCGGGAAAAGGTTGTAGTTTTGAAACACCAGGCCGAATCTGCCGCGCGCCTGCTTGAGCGCCTCCCCCTTGGCGTAGACCGACCTACCGGAGGCGCCTTCCGTCGCAACGGCAAGATCACCATAGGACAGGGCGCCGCCATCGAGCGTCTCGAGCAGCGTCATGCAGCGCAGCAACGTGGACTTGCCGCCGCCGGATGGGCCGATAATGGCAACGGCCTCGCCGCGCTCAACCTCGAGCGAGATGCCGCGCAGCACCTCGGTACCCCCGAATGCCTTGCGAGCGTCTTTCATAGATACGACAGGCATATGAACCCCTTTGAAATTGCCGAGGGCGGATGCAGCGCACGGACCTTAGACGATGCGCGCGTCAAAGCTAGTCGTGGTAGTAGGAGAGCATCTTCTCGATGCGGCCCAACACCAATTCGACAGCGAAATTGAAGACCCAGTAGATCGCGGCGGCGATTGCGAAGGGCACCATACTCACCTGCGAGGCAACAAGGGCCTTGGCGGTGGAGAACATCTCGCCCACGCCAATGGCAAATGCCAGGGACGTGTCCTTCACCAGCGTGATGACCTCGTTGCCAATCGCCGGCATGATGCGCTTGACCACCTGTGGCAGCACGATGTAGAGGAAGGTCTGCGCCTTGGAATACCCCAAGACCTCGGCGGCCTCATATTGGCCGCGGGGGATGGATTGCAGGCCGCTGCGATAAATCTCGGCGAAATACGCGGCATAGTTGATGATGAACGCGACGATGGCCGCCTGCCACTTGGAGTCTGTGGTGAGCTGAATGCCGAACACGTAATACGGCATGAAGTAAATGGCGAACATCTGCAGCATGAGCGGCGTGCCACGCATAACCGAAATATAGGCGCGCGTGATCCCGCGCACGACCTTGAAGCGGCTCACGCGCAACAACGCCACCGGAACGCCAAGCGGAAGCGCACCGATGAGCGTAAACGCGAAGATCTGCAAGCTGGTGAGAAAGCCCTCTCCCAGCATTTGAACCATAGTCGTGATTTCCAAGATATCTCCCGGTCTGTTTCTACCGCCTGAACGACTCTACCATGCAAACGCCCTCCGCAGCAGGCAATCGCGCCTCCAACCACGCGAACGGCTTTTCCAGGTGCTTCAGATCGGCGCGAACGCAAAGGCACGGTGTGCGGATACGGCCCAAGCAACGCGCAAGGCTTTTCCAGGTGCCCCAGGTTCGCCCGAACGCAAGAGCGCCCATCACCAGCGGGCTTCCCAGGTGCCCCAGATCCGGCCGAACCCAAAGGCGCGGTGTACGGTGGTACACTTAGCTTTGTCGCCGGAGGTGGGGTGCTTGGGGAGGCCGACTATTTGAGCTGCCAGTTGTCCATGCTCAGCCCCTGATCAGCGTACTTGGCCGCGATCGTCTCGACTGTACCGTCCTCGTACAGCGCCTTTAGCGCCTCAGTCACGGCCTTCGCGGTCTTGGTGTCGCCCTTCTTGAAGCCGACGGCGTAGTTCTCCTCGGAGAGGCACTCGTCGAGCATGACATAGGCATCGGGCTTGGCGGCCATCTGATACCGCGCGATGGAGAGGTCGCAGGCGACGGCGTCGACGGCGCCGGACTCGAGCTGCATGAACGCCGTGTTGTACTCGCCGATGGTATCGAGCGAGGCGAAGGTGGCGGCGAGGTCGGCGGCATCGCCCTCGAGCACATCCTCGGCGGCGGAGTCAACCTGGGTCACGACGGTCTTACCGGCGAGGTCTTCCTGCGAAGCGATGCCGCTGTCGGCGCGAACCACGATGACCTGTGCGTTGAGCATGTAGGGATCGGAGAAGGTGTAGTCCTTCTCACGGCCCTCCATGGTGAACCCGTTCCAGATGCAGTTGATGGCACCGGAGTCGAGCAACGTGTCCTTGGCGTCCCAGTCGATGGGCTCGAGCTTGATCTCCCAGCCTCCTTCTCGGCGACCGCCTGGGCAAGATCGAGGTCGAAGCCGGTGTACTCGCCATCATCACCCACATAGCCATAGGGCGGGTAGGACTGGTCGAAGCCCACAATCAGCTTGCCCGTGGCCGCAGCGGAGGTATCCGCCGCTGCCTTGGTGGCAGAGCCGGCGCTAGAGCCCTCGTTGGTGGCGGCCGGCGTGCCACCGCAGCCGGCAAGCAGCGTGAGCGAGAGGGCAGCAGAGGCGACGCCCGCCACAAGAGAGCGACGCGTCATGGAGCGGGCGGCGGTCACGGAGAGGGTCTTCTGGTCCTTATTCATACTGTGTCCTTTCCCCTGTATGCACTTTACTTAACTAAAGTGTGATGGTCAACGGTTGGAAGAATAACACTTTAGTTTGACGAAGCGCAAGGAACACCATCGAGATTGCCGCTCTGTTACGGGGCCACCTCATGAGATGTGTACAATGGGGCCTGGCCTCAATGTACCAACTTCTTTGGCGAATGGATTGCCCATGGCGAAGCAGAACAAACCGGCATCCGCGGATCGCAAGGCACCCTGCCCGATCATGCGCCAATGCGGCGGATGCGAATGGCTGGGGCTCCCCTACCGCAAGCAGCTCGCCCGCAAGCAGCTCGCCATGTCCGACCTGTATCGGCCTCTCATCGAGCGCTTTGGATGGCGTGTCGATGTCGACCCCGTACTCGGCATAGGACCCTCGCGCGAGACGGGGCCCGTCACCGTGGCGGATGCACCACTCCCGGCACCGCGGTCGTTTCGCCACAAAGCGGCCACGCCCTTCGCCCCCGGCGCATGTGGCGAAGTACGCAGCGGTTTCTTCGCCCGGGGAACGCACGATATCGTCCCCTGCCCCGCCTGCGCCGTTGAAGCGCCCGGGGCGCGTGAACTCCTGGGCGACGTCGCGCGTTTCGCAACCGAACTCAACATCCCCGCTTACGACGAGGACCTCCGCCGCGGCCAGCTTCGTTACGCCGTGCTCCGTTGCGGATGGCGCACGAAGGAGGCGATGCTCACCCTTGTCACTCGCACGCGCGAGGTGCCGCACCTCGAGGAGCTTGTCGAACTCGTCTCCCAAGCCCATCCCAAACTGGTGACGATCGCCCAAAACGTCAATCCACGCGTTACCAACGCGATCCTGGGTGGCGAAACGCGCATCCTACACGGCGAGCCCCGCATGCGCCGACGAGCTGCTCGACTGCACATTCGAGATCTCCCCCGTCTCCTTTACCAAGTCAATCCGCAGCAGACAGAAGTGCTCTACCTACAGGCAATCGAGGGCATGGACCTGCAAGACGGCACCGTGGTCCTCGACGCGTACTGCGGCAGCGGCACCATCGGCATCGCCGCGGCCGCTCACGCCCGCAAACAGGGCGTTCG
>ENA-OPZD01000105-OPZD01000105.1-human-gut-metagenome-genome-assembly--contig:-NODE-105-length-31760-cov-2.935700_pt1 | contig 31760 bp, 39 predicted proteins | sample MGYA00242479_ERZ504495 | MGnify/ENA primary metagenome ERZ504495 (study PRJEB26092, sample SAMD00036286) | human gut metagenome | host: Homo sapiens | study: EMG produced TPA metagenomics assembly of... | reverse complement strand
TAGAGAATGGAAAATTCGAGTACGAATTACGTAAAAGAGACTGGTGTACGTGTGATCATCGGTAAAGGTGGTATGAAAGAAAATACAGAGCGCGCATGTAAAGAATTCGGACCACTGATCGTATCGATCGATGCAAACGGAGATAACCTCCTAAAGAGCCCGGGGGTTTGTTGACTATGAAAGCCTGCATACGGAATTTCGTTCGACAAGTCTGACATCAAGCGTGATGTTCTCACTTGGCTTGTCAGGTGTTGCAATGTGTTCGAAAAGAATATTACAACTGGTTTCTGCCTTACGGAAAATATCCTGATGAATGGTCGTAAGCTTGTCAGAAAAAGTACAAAAGGAAGGAAGATCGTCAAAACCTATAAACGACAGGCGGGAAGGGATATCCCATCCTTTGTTGGAAGCAATATTGATCAGTTGTAAGGCCGTCTCATCGGAAAATACAAAAAGACCTGTCGGTGGGCAGGAATCGTGCGAAATAGAATCGATGATATCCTGCGGATCCATATGTTCCAGATCGTAGACATGTTTATCGAAAAGTGTTATCTGATGAGCCAGTAAAGTATCAGAAAAGCCCTGATAGCGTTTGGAAATAACCCCTCCTGTTTTCGTAAAAGGACCGACAAATCCAAGTGTTTTATGACCATTTTTAAGAAAATATTCAGCTGCAAGTTGTCCGCCTTTGTAATCATCGATTCCGATATTAATAAGTTGCCGTACATTACTGTAACTATCTATAAAGACCAGAGGAATTTTGTTCCTGTTTTGAATTTTTTGAATCTCTTCGTCAAATACTCCAAGGAAAATGGCACCCTCGGCATTCCAGGAACGAAGACGAAATGTTATGTCTGAAAAATCCTGAACGAAATGAATCATGACATAAAAGCCACGCTTTTGTATTTCTCTTGTAATGAATCCTAAAAAAGAAGCATTATAAGGATCAGAAAGCGGATGAAACGTATTCGAATCTCTAAGGATAACAGCAATTATCTGAGAAGATTTAGCAGCCAGACTTCTTGCGGACGAATTGGGAATATATCCCATTTCATCCGCGAGAGAACGAATTCTTGATGCAGTTTTTTCAGATACTTTTCCTTCCTTACTATTCATAACACGTGACACGGTCATCATACTGACACCGGCACGTTCTGCGATATCTTTTAAAGTTACCATAAATAATCTCCCGACAGGTTAGCGTTAATCTAAAATATATGAATTTATTATATCAAAAAAGGATATATCTTATAGATTATTCTAAAAAGAAATGAAAATACGTAATAACATACAAAAATAATCGCTGGAAATTAGACAAAATAGAGAAAAAAAGTGTATTTAAGTTGAAATGTTGACAGATGAAATTGAGAGTGCTAGTTTTGTTAATGAGGTTAGCGCTAACAATATTTTGGAAGTATTGCAAAAGAGTATGAAAAAATTCATCCGAATGTAAAAATCAATATCATCAACAATCCATGGGATGGATTTTGGACAAAATTGCCACTTGCCTTACAGAAAGGATCAGAAGGGCCGACACTTTTTAATGTCATAATAGCTATCAGCATCTGATTCTTCCTTATATGGAACCGTATGATATTGATAAGAAGGAGATAAGAGATGGAAGAATTATATAGAATAAAAACAGAAGGGCATGCGGAAGACGCAGCGATTATCCAGGGAGAAAAATATAGATTCACAGTATTAACAGAAGAATGATAAGACTTGAGTACTGTGAAGATGGACAGTTTGAAGACAGAGCAACACAATGTGTGATAGATCGTAAATTCAAAGTGCCAGAATATCAGGTAATAGAAAATGAGGAATCACTGGAGATTATTACAGATAAGATTCATCTTGTTTATAATAAGCAGAAATTTACCGATTACGGTCTGTCGGTTCAAGTCAGAGGAAATATCAGTGTCTACCATAGCATCTGGCATTTCGGAGAAGAGGCAACAGATCTCAGAGGAACAGCAAGAACGCTGGATGAAGCAGATGGTGCGATTGAGCTGGAGCATGGAATCATCTCAAGGTTTGGTTATGGAATTTTAGATGACAGCAGGTCACTTGTAATAACAGAAGATGGATGGGTAGAGCCGAGAAAGGAAGATTGTATTGATATTTATTTCCTGGGGTATGGACATGAATATGAGCATTGTCTGAAAGACTACTATCATCTCACTGGAAAGACACCGTTGCTTCCACGGTATGCACTTGGAAATTGGTGGAGCAGATTTTACCGTTACAATGATCAGGAATATAAAGCATTGATGACAAGATTCGAGAAAGAAGAAATTCCTTTTTCCGTATCTGTGATTGATATGGACTGGCATCTGGTTGATATTGATCCGAAATACGGAAGCGGATGGACAGGCTACACATGGAACAAAGAACTGTTCCCGGATCCGAAAGAATTTATGACCTGGCTCCATGACCATGGATTAAAGGTAACATTAAATGTGCATCCCGCAGGAGGCGTGCAGGCTCATGAAGAAAAATATAAAGAGATGGCAGAAGCTATGGGGAGAGACTGGGAAAAGGAAGAGCCTGTGAACTTTGATGTTACAGAATCAAAATTTTGAAAGCTTATTTTGAATACTTACATCATCCAAATGAAGAAGAGGGAGTGGATTTCTGGTGGCTGGACTGGCAGCAGGGAGGACTGTCTAAAATACCGGGACTGGATCCGCTGTGGATGTTGAATCATTACCATTATCTGGATAGTGGAAGAAGAGGAAAAAGAAGATTAACATTTTCCAGATACGCGGGAATGGGAAGTCACAGGTATCCAGTCGGATTTTCCGGAGATACGATTATTAGCTGGGAATCTCTGGCATTTCAGCCATATTTTACAGCGAACGCAAGTAATGTGGGATATGGGTGGTGGAGTCATGATATCGGCGGCCACATGAAAGGATACAGAGATGAAGAATTGTCCACCAGATGGATACAGTTTGGTGTATTCTCTCCAATTATGCGTCTGCACAGTTCGAATAGTGCATTCACCGGAAAGGAACCGTGGAATTATAATGCAGTATCGGAAAATATTATGAAACGCTATTTGAAGCTTCGACATGAAATGATTCCATATCTTTATACGATGAATTATCATCTCTCATGACGGACAGCCATTGATACGTCCAATGTATTACCTGGAACCAGAGCAGCCGGAAGCATATGAAGTGCCAAATGAGTATTATTTTGGAACGGAGTTGGTTGTATGTCCGATTACAGAGCCGACGGATAAAGCAGCTGGGACAGCGTGTGTAAAAGCATGGATTCCGGAGGGTAAATGGTATGATATCTTTAGCGGACTGAAATATGACGGTGGACGTATGCTGGAACTTTACCGGTCGCTGGAGGATATTCCGGTACTGGCAAAGGAAGGTGCAATTATTCCGTTGACAGATCTGACAGAGTATACGAACAGTAGTGGAAAATCCAAAAGAACTTGCAGTTAAGATCGTTCCGGGCAAAAGAATGCATTTATACTGATGGAAGATACAGGAGATACATGTGAAGATAAAGAAGAAAATTGGGCGCAGACAAAACTGGAATGGATAAATGAAAATGAATTTATAATCCATCCGGCAAATGGAAATCTTGATGTTATTCCAAAGCGTAGGACATGGAAAATGGAATTTTATGGAATTGCGGATGTGGATAATCTCGAGGTTACAGTTGGAGGAAAGGCGATAGAAACAGAAAGAATATATGATGAAAAGCGTCATATATGTCAGGTAAATATTCCGGAAACGGAAGTAACAGAACAGATCACGATAAGTTTTTCTAAAGGATACCTTTTGAGGGAAAATAATAAACCAGCAGAAATATTTGCATTATTATATCAGGCAAAAATCGAATATGAAGTAAAAGAAAAGATATATGCTTATATGAAAGAAGGAAAAACATCCAGTGAAGTGCTTGGAATTATACAGGCTATGCATCTTCCGGATAGTGTATATGGAATGTTAAGCGAAGTATTGCTGGCTTAGTTAATGAAAAAATTATGAAAATCTACAAAGCCGGACAGCTTGAATGTATTGAGATAAAAATTGTGTTATACTGTGTAAAGTTGGAAAGAGAGGTAGCATAATGTTATATACAATACCAGACTATTATCATGAATTTTCCTGCATTGCAGGAGAATGTGAAGATACCTGCTGTGCCGGCTGGCAGATTGTGGCAGACGAAGCAGCACTGAAAAATATAAAAAGTAACCGGATCATTCAAAAAAGAATCAGAAAATCGATTAACTGGAAAGAAGGTACATTTAAACAGGATAAGAATAAGCGCTGTGCATTCTTAAATGAACAGAATCTCTGTGATATGTATACTGCGCTTGGCGAAAAAAGTCTTTGCAGAACCTGTAAGATGTACCCGAGGCATGTGGAAGAATTTGAAGATGTCAGGGAGATGACACTGTCTGTATCCTGTCCGGAGGTGGCAAGGATTCTGCTTGGTAAAAAGGAACCGGTGCGTTTTCTGACTTATGAAAGTAACAAGGAAGAAGAATATGATGATTTTGATCCGTTTCTGTATTCGAAACTGGTAGATGCAAGAAAAGTGATGATCGATATCCTTCAGGACAGAAGCAAGAAGCTGAATCTGCGTGTAGGATTGGTGCTTTCAATCGCCCATGATCTGCAGGTGCGGATCAAAAGAGAAGATATATTTTCCATAGATGATGTATTTGAAAAATATCAGACAGAGAAGGCGATTCGGTTTGTGGAAGCAAAATTATCAGAAGATGAGGACTATGCATTTACTAAGAAAATGTTCCAGAATCAGTATCTGATGGAACGCTTAAGGGATGACTGGGAACCACATCTTCTTGAGGCAGAAAGTTTACTCTACGGAGATATTGGTTGTAGCGATAGTGAAGAACAATGTACAAAGTACAAAGAACAGTATACAAAGAATAAGCAGGAATTCCACACATGGCTGAATACACACATGCCGGACTATGAAATCTGGTATGAGCAGCTCCTGGTATATTTCATCAGTACCTATTTCTGCGGTGCAGTCTATGACGGAGAGGCATATGTGAAGGTACAGATGGCAGTAGTCAGTGTGCTTTTGATCCATGAACTTCTGATGGCACAGTGGCTGAAGAATGAGAAGATGCTGGAGATGGAAGATGTGGTAGATACGGTATACCGCTATTCCAGAGAGTTGGAGCATTCGGACCCGAATCTGAATTTAATGGAAAAATTAATGCGGAGGGATTTATTGTTCTGGTTTAAAAAAGATGAATAAGAAGGAATTTTTATGTTATTAAGTATTGCACTGATCCTGCTCTGTGGTATGAGTATGAGCTGGATCTGTAAAAAATTAAAACTGCCGGGACTTTTGGGAATGTTGCTCACCGGTATTGTTCTTGGGCCATATGTGTTGAACTTGTTGGATGAAAATATCCTGAATATTTCGTCGGAACTTCGCAAAATGGCACTGATCATCATTCTGATGCGGGCCGGATTGGGACTTGATATTTCGGGACTTAAGAAAATCGGACGTCCTGCGGTAATGATGTGTTTTGTGCCGGCAAGTTTTGAACTTTTAGGTATGCTGGTTCTGGCACCGCGATTACTTGGACTTTCGTTATTGGAAGCGGCGATCTTAGGTTCTGTTCTTGCCGCAGTTTCACCGGCTGTTGTTGTGCCCCGTATGGTGAAATTAATGGAAGAAGGATATGGGACTGAGGAAGGAATCCCACAGTTGATCCTGGCCGGAGCATCCGTGGATGATGTATATGTGATTGTGCTGTTTACGACATTTACGGGAATTATGCAGGGAAAAGGCGTATCTGTGGTAAGTTTCCTGAATGTTCCGGTATCGATCATTTTGGGAATTGTCATAGGATTATTAACCGGCTGGCTTCTTGCAAAATATTATGAAAAAGTACATATCCGTGATACGGTAAAGGTATTGATCATGCTTAGTATTTCCTTCCTATTGGTAGCAGCGGAAGATCATATGACAACGGCAATTACATTTTCTGCATTGATCGCGGTGATGTTTCTGGGTGTCAGTCTGCAGAAATACAGGGAACCGGTGGCAAAAAGGATATCTGTGAAATGCGGGAAATTATGGGTGGCAGCAGAGGTATTCTTATTCGTACTGGTTGGTGCGACTGTAAATATCGGATATCTGTCTCATGTAGGACTCAAGGCAGTCGTTTTAATCTGTGGCGCACTGATCTTCCGAATGGCAGGGGTCTTTGTATGTCTGCTTGGAACGGATATGAATGGAAAAGAAAAGTTATTTACGATGATGGCATACACACCGAAAGCAACCGTACAGGCTGCAATCGGAGGAATCCCGCTGGCGCTTGGATTTGCCTGTGGCGATGTGGTTCTGACGGTAGCGGTGCTTGCAATTGTACTGACTGCACCGCTTGGAGCATTTGCAATTGATAGCAGTTACAAAAAATTTCTGGCAAAAACTAAGTGATTCCATTGCAATGTCTTCTCTGCATAAAATAAAGTAGATTACACGATCTGGATTTTGAAAAATATCCGGAAGAACACTGTATCAAATCGCAGGAGATCATGAAAGAACAGGGAATCGATGAGAAGATCATCCATGCAACGGCGAGTCACGGCTATGCTTGGATGGACACTGGAAGATCTGATTCAGAGAACAATTGATGCTTTGAAGACATTCTAGGATTAAAAAAGGCGAAAAAGGATAACGGACGAATGGTTCGGAGGATTGGCATTTGTCAAAAAATGTGATATCATAGTAATTAAGTAGGAGATGAACCGGGAGAAGAGACCCGGATGAAAGGTGAAGTACTATGAAGATATCAACAAAGGGCAGATATGCACTGAGAATTATGATCGATCTGGCGGAAAATGCAAATGGGGAATATATTCGTCTGAAAGACATATCGGCAAGACAGGGAATTACATTAAAATATATGGAACAGATTATGCCGATGCTGACAAAGGCCGGATATGTAAGAAGTTATCGTGGCAATAACGGTGGGTATATGCTGGCGAAAGAGCCGGAAGAATATACAGCCGGAGATATTATCCGTACAACGGAAGGAAGCCTTGCGCCGATTGCGTGTCTGGATGACGTGCCGAATCGCTGCGAGAGACAGGATCAGTGTTCCACACTTGAGTTCTGGGAAGGACTTAAGAAAGTAATCGACCAGTATGTGGATAGTGTGACACTTGCGGATTTGGTAAATAATCATGAAGAGAAGTGCGGCAAGCTGAATCTGTAAATGTAAATGAATAAAAAACAAGAAAATGTACAGCAGGCAAAAGTCTGCTGTATTTTTTATTTTATAGGAAAGTTCGATTTTGGGCGAACCATTGAACGAAAATAGCCCGCACAGAGGCGGGCACACAGATAGAACGACACCGATTTAGAAGATGTAAAAACCTTCTACACCAGCCTCGTCATCAAACAGATTATCTTCATTAAGAAATAATCCATATCCAGAAGATCATCTTCGCTCATGTTGCGAATGTCCATAGATGTCATTCCTTCAGGTGGATTATTTATATTTTTTGTGTATACTTCCATTGTTATGATTTATATGGTAATGTTCCTCCCTTTAGAGGATTATAACACAGATAATCGAAAAAGAATTATGCAGAAGAACGCTTTCCAGGAGATTTGGACATGGATTTCTCGTAAAGTTCTTGGAGGGATACGCGTTGGTGGTTGTACATAGAGTTCTAAAAATTCCATTTGATGGTTGCATTCAGGGTATTTCAAAGGGTCGTAACCAAAGGAAGAAAGGATAGCAGTTCGCCATTGGTTGAAACTTCGATAGATGCGACGGCATCTTTATTAAATTCAAACACATCTTCCTTTCTTCGGTTACCTTGTGTAATAACCGGATTTAATTTTGCTATCAGTTCATAACCACCTTTTTTTGCCGCCTCGATATTTGTCTTTTCAGAATAAGCCATATCTCCAATGACTGATTCAATCTGTATCCCAGCAGCTTTACTTTTTTGTACAAGTTTTGGCAGTTCTTTGCCATCTGTTTTTTTCGCCGCTGGTGATTGTGGCAACTGTGATGATCCGTTCTTCTGTCATTGCTATGTGTGTTTTATATCCCCAAAATGAAGTATCGGCTGTCTTATGACCAGTTTTTGCATCTTCATCCTTTGAAGTTTCTAAATGTTCCATGTCATCAGTGACAGATTCTTCTAGTAGATTTTAATTTTTCCTGCACTTTTGGATAACTGCAAATTTCTTCATTTCTTTTTATAACATCAATAAGCTGTTTACAGTATTTTAGTTCTTTTTCTAAAGAATCATCTGTGTTTTTATCAGGAAATTTTTCTTTCATTGTTTCATCAATTTCATAGATGCTACGGCGCAGTTTTTTTGATTGTTCCTGGAGTACTTGACGGGGGAGTCTTTTGATTGTATTTTGATTTTGTATGCGTTGCATCCATAATAATGTATTTTGACTTAATAATTTCTTTTTCTAATGTTAACTGAACTGTTTGGCAATCAGCATATCCAAAAGATTCATATCCTTTAAACGTAACTTCCGAAATTTTGTCAATGAACTTGGATTTATAACTTCATCTTCTGGAGCCATGTCCAAAAAATATTTAAAAGACATATCGTATTTAGAACGTTCAACCAGATCAATATCTGATAAATCGTAAATTGATTTCAAAAGAAGATATTTAAATATTCGGATAGGTGGAACTGCATTTCCTCCGTTATCCAGACAATAATTAGCAAGCAATGCATCATAAATAAAGCTAAAATCAACCAATTCTTTTATCTGCCGGAGAAGATTATCTTTTGGGATTATTAATTCATATATTTCCATGTAGAGATTTAGCACCAATTTCTGCTGTTGTTCGATTATAAAAACACCGCCTATATTTGATAGATACATTGTACCAAATATAGAACGGTATAATCTACTTTTTCAGTGCCCTCGAACGAGGGGCAGGGGAGTTGAATAGGCGTAGACTATTTTTGTTGACTATTGTGCAAAGAAAAAGTTTGTACGTTTGATATTCTTTAATTCATCTGAAGAAATGTGAAGAGCATTTTTCAATTCATCATTAAGCGGTAGCGGATTTTCGCTGGCAATCACTTTCATGGCGATACTCTGATAAAAGTACGTAATCGTGGAAATCAGACCGACAACGTGCATGGAATTAATGCCGATTGACGGAAGACGCAACGTCAGAATGTCAAAAGGCGGCTTTGTATTTACAAGGATAAAAACCGTACATGTATCGCTGTAGGTAATATCGCCTTCGTAAATATAATTCGCTTCGTAGAAGTTGGATATGTCATCGACATCGTAATACATCGTAGCAGTTAATGACAAATTCTTATTTTCCAGAACTGCCTTCTGCAAGCAGTTCTTTTCTCCGTTAAACCAATAAAGATAAAGTTTGTCAGAAAAATAATTCTGGTACCTTGCAATTTCGGCTGCGCTTTTATCGGTTGAAGTTATGGGGAGCAGAGAGGCTATGTCGATATTCAGAATCTGACAAATGTCTACCAGAGTATCAATACTTATGAGAACCTCTCCTTTTTCGTATTTGGAAATCGTGGCAACGCTTTTGTTCAATTTTTTGGAGAGATCACTTAAGGTCATGTGTTTGGTCCGGCGTCTTGCCCGAAGCTTTTTGCCAAGTGTTGTGTAAAAATCGCAAGAATCCATATTATCCCTCCTTGATGTTTTTTGATAATGTTAGTTGATAAAAACTAAAAAAGTATAAAAAGATTCTAACATATTCTGATAAAAATGCTACTAGGCAAAATTTTTGTTAGTTTTGAAAGGTAAATTTATTTCATTTTTCTTCAGGTAATAATATTCATAAAGCTACTTTATGAAATCTGCTTTATGAAATCTGCTATCTGCTCCATCAGATAATGGTTCTTTTGTGCCTGTTCATTCCAGCTGCATGCATGCTCTATATTCCTCCGCCAATGCTTCTGCCGGTTGAATCCCTGATTTTCTATCTTCCATCTGTTTCTTCCCGCATTTACTATTTTTCTGGCATTGTTTTTTGTGATTGTAATGTCTGCAATCCATGCAACTCTGTTGTTTCTTTTTTTTCATCTGGTTTAATCTTCTTTCCTGTATAATATGTCAGATTTACATCTGTATTCTGAAACATAATCTGATTCTGATATTCTATTTCTGAACCTATCTTTTCTTTTTCCGGCAATGACTGATATTCTTTGGCTATGGATGATGCACTTCCTTCTTTATAACGGATGATATAATTCCAGCCGTTATCTGTGCAGGTCTGTATAACTTTCTGACTGACATACAACCCATCTGCCGTTATAATGATCGGAAGTCTCGGAAACTGTTTCTTAATCTTTTCTGCAACTCTGATAAATGCTTTACTTTCACAGTCCTGTTTTATTTTTTTCACTCTGATTGATATATTCCTCAGAATTCTGGATCGCTTCAGATGCTATACTGCATACAAGGTTATTCCCCAGATAAAGTTTTGCTTCGAGCACGCTTCTGTGATACTTCGTAAATTCATCTGCTTCTCCACGGTTATAGCAGCGGCTCAGGTAATATTCATTCTTTTTCTGATATCCCTCATCCAGTTCTGTGGCGTCAATAATGATCTGCCACCTTTTCAACACCCTGGCATCATCAAATGTTTTTCTACGGATCATAGAATAAGCAATATCTTTCTGTATTTTTTCCAGTTCCTCTGGGTTCAGTCTTGCCAAAAATTCATTCTCTATAACACCATGAGGAAGATACTCCTTCTTTTCTTCACTCATGAATGAGTAGAGATTTTCTACAACTGCATCATCATTAAATTTCAGTGTCATTTCCTGCATACTTGAAATTCCGCTTATGCATTTGTAGTACATGGTTCCAAGCATAACCATCACTGGATATTCAATATAACTTTGATTTCGCGGATCATTCACCTCAGCAAATTTGGCAAATAACTCTGGGTAATATTTATTTTGAATCTTATTGTATTCAACAACTGGATTCTTTTCCGGTCTTTCTTTTTGGCTCTTTCCTGTTCTCTGTTCATTTTTCTTCCTTTGCGACAAAGTTTTTTTCTTTTTATTTTTACTCCATCGTAAAGGAAGATGCTTTAAATTCAATAAATTTAATGCGAATTATTTTTATCTATTTTCATACAATTTTTGTAATATGAAAAAAATGTATGAAAATAGATGAAAAATAGGAAAAGTAATAGACAGATGCTGCGGTTTCTAAATAGAATTTTCGTATAATGAAAATAATAGTAAAAAATTATTGTCGAATGAAGAAACTAGATAAATTTGTGAATAGATTATCAATGTGCAATAATTATTAATGAAAAGAGTACTCATAAAACGTTATAAAGCTGAATGGAGGCGAGGAGATTATGTCTAAGGAAGCAAAAGTAGGATACAAGAAGAATATAGGAACCATTCTTTTGTTATCTTTTGCCGGCTCAATTATTTATGGATTGCCATATTTTCGATCATATTACTATGATACGTATCAGGCAATGTATCACTTGACTAATACGCAGATGGGACTTTTAGGAAGTGCTTACGGCGTGTTGGGTGTATTTTCTTATATTATTGGTGGAGTATTGGCCGATAAAATCAAAGCGAAAAAACTGCTTATTTTTTCGATGATTGCAACTGGTTTGGGTGGATTGCTTCATTTGTTTGTTAATAATTTCTATGCATTGGTAGTGATCTATGGATTATGGGGTGTTACATCTCTTTTGACTTTCTGGCCTGCGCTTATGAAGATTGTCAGAATCCAGGCAACTGAGGAGGAACAAAGCCGTGCTTATGGAACCTTTGAAGGTGGGCGAGGTGTATTCAATGCGGCACATCTTGCAGTGGCAACAGCGATTTTTGGAATTTTTCAGAGAAAGGCAATGCCGACTCTCGGAATTAAAGGAATTATCTGGTTCTATTCGTTGGCACCGTTGATTGTAGGTATTATCTTTATTTTCCTGTTGAAGGAGCCTGAGACCGTTAAAGAAGACGGAACTTCAAGCACTGTTTCATTTAAAGATATTATCAGAGTGTTAAAGATGCCGGTTATGTGGTTGATTATTATCATGATGTACACAAGTTATACTTTTAATATGTCATCATATTATTTTACTCCTTATGCAAGTAATATCATCGGAGTTACAGCTGTGATCGCAGCAATCTTAACGGTTATGTCTCAGTACATCCGTCCGTTTGCGGCAACACTTGGTGGATTTTCCGGAGATAAATTCGGAAGAAGCCATACAATGATTGTTGGTTATATTTTGATGATCGCCGGTGTGGTTATCATGGACGTTACAGGCAAAATGGCTTCGGATAGCAGAATGATATTGGTTGTGGCGGCTTGTGTGCTGGTATATGCAGGTATGTTTATAAACTTTGGTCTGTACTTCTCGTTTATTTCAGAAGGTGGTATTCCGGTGGAATTAGGAGGAGTTGCAATTGGTATGGCGTCCACATTTGGATATTTGCCGGAAGTTTTGAGTTATACAATCGCAGGTAAATTGTTAGATACTTATCCGGGATATCAGGGATATCACCTGAATTTCCTGTATATGATCGCGATGGGCGTGATTGGATTAATCGTTGCGATTATCTGGACAAAAAAGTATGGAAAGAAAAAAGCAGATGCTACAGAAGCATAATAAAAAAGAAGGAGGGTTAAATTATGGCTAAAGTAGAATCAACAGTAAAAAGAGTAATGGCGCGAGATGAATTTCCTTACGAGTGGGATGTGATCGAGAACGAATGGATTACAATGTCTGATGGCTGCCGCCTTTCGGCGCGTGTCTGGCATCCTAAGACAGATAAACCGGTTCCTACAATATTTGAGACACAGCCGTATCGTAAGAGAGATGGAATGCGTGGAAGAGATGAACCGATGTATGGTTTCTTTGCAGGTATGGGATATAACGTAGTTCGCGTAGATATGCGTGGAGCAGGAGAGTCTGACCAGTGTTTCTATGATGAATACCTGAAACAGGAACAGGATGATGCGGTAGAATGCATCGAATGGATTGCCGAGCAGCCATGGTGTGACGGAAATGTCGGAATGATGGGAAAATCATGGAGTGGGTTTAACTCATTGCAGGTTGCGGCAAGACAGCCAAAAGGATTAAGAGCGATCATCTGTGTAGGATTTGTTGATGACAGATATACACAGGATATTCATTATAAAGGTGGATGCCTGTTGAATGATAACTTCTGGTGGGGCAATATTATGCTGGCATACATGTGCCGCGCGATTGATTCGGAGATCAAACCGGATACATGGAAAGAAGAGTCTGTTAAACGTTTGGAGGAAATGCCACTTTGGCCGGCTAACTGGATGGAACATCAGACAAGAGATGATTACTGGAAACACGGCTCTGTAAGTGTGAATTATGACGATATTAAAGTTCCTGTATTTGCACTGGATGGATGGGCTGATTCTTATACAAACAGTGTATTAACTTTGATGGAAGGATTAAGTGTTCCGAGAAAAGCACTGATCGGACCTTGGGCACATGTATTTGCTCATGACGGAATGCCTCAGCCGGCAATTGATTTCCTTGGTGAAGCTACAAAATGGTGGGATAAATGGCTGAAAGGTGTTGATAACGACACATTAGACTGCCCGATGGTACAGGTGTGGTTGGAAGACAGCATGGAACCAGAAACTGTACATCCGCTTAGTGATGGACGCTGGGTTGCATTGGACGGATGGCCGTCAAAAGATGTTGCTATGAAAACACTTTCTATGACATACGGACATCTTCAGGATGAAGCAAATACAAAGAAAGAAATCGTAGATCTTTGCACACTTCCAAATCACGGACTCCTGGCAAATGAGTGGATGGGAGCAGGTGTTCTCGGGGAGTCTCCGGCAGACATGAGAGTAGATGATGGAATGGCAATGGTATTTGATTCGGATATATTAGAGGAAGAAGTAGAGATTCTTGGATATCCGGAATTTGAGGTAGAGTTTACCTGCGATAAGCCAAATGCATTTATGTATGCTCAGCTGAGTGATATCCATCCGGATGGAGCTGCAACAAGAGTTTCTTATGGACTTATGAATCTGACGCATTTAGAGGGGCATGATAAGGTGGTATATCTTGAAGAAGGTAAGACATATAAAGCAAAAGTACAGTTGGATGTGTGTGGACATAACTTCCCGAAAGGACACAGAATCAGACTTTCTATTGCAAACTCATTCTGGCCAATGATCTGGCCATCACCGGAGCTTGCAACATTAAAACTGGATCTGTCTACTGCTAAATTTGCATTACCGATGTTCTCAGGAAAAGATGCGGAAGGTCCGAATATGGAAGCCAGATGTGCGCCGCTTACTCCGATGACAACATTATCACCTGGTCGTGTAGACCGTACAATTGAGTATGATCTGCTCACGGATTCATGGACATCTATTACAAACGGTGTTGGTGGAGTGTTTGGAGAGGGTATCTATCGCTTTGATGATATTGGAACGGTAGTAGAACATAACCTCAAGAGAGAACTGACGATGAGCAACAAAGATCCGTTGTCAGCCAAATATACTATTACGCAGAAGATGAAGAACGGCCGTGATGGATGGCTGACAGATTGTGATATCGTTGTTACTCAGACTGCTGATAAAGATAACTTCTATATTACCGGACACATGGATGCATCAATTAATGATGAACATGTATTCCACAGAGATTATGACTACAAAGTAAAGAGAAATGGAATTTAAAAAGGGGCGAGGCGATTGAAAGAAAAAAGTATTACATTCTGGGAACTTGTGCTTATGAATGTATCTGCCCTTTATGGAATCCGCTGGATTGCAAAATCAACCTCAGACAGTTTTGGCCTGGGGTTGGGAGCAATCCCGATGTGGATCATATTTATGCTGATATTCTTTGTGCCGCAGGCGCTGATGTGTGCGGAACTGGCAACAGCATATCCTACAGATGGAGGTCTGAATGACTGGGTTAAAATTGCATTCGGAACAAAATATGGATTTTTAGTATCCTGGATGCATTGGACGGCACTTATTTTCTGGTATGCATCTTTTCTGACATTTTTCTCAATCAATTTTACTTACATGATTGGGAAACCAGACTTGCAGATAACAAAATATTAGTATTGATTATGTCGTTGGTTGTTTTCTGGGCGTTGTCGTTTGCGAGTATGCGTGGTATGAAATTTGGAAAATACTTTACCAGTGTAGGTGCGCTGGGTTCGGTGGTACCGACGGTGTGTCTGATTGGTATGGCAATTCTGGCAGTGGTAGTGTTCAAAAAGGCACCAAGTGCATCTGAGTATACGATAGCAACATTGACCCCTAAGCTAAATATGAATTCGCTGGTTGCAATTTCGGGAATTACATTTGCGTATACAGGAGCTGAATTTACAGCAAACTTCGCTTCTGAAATGAAAAATCCTCAGAAAGATTATCCAAGAGCAATCATGATTGCTGCCGGAACAATCTGCGTATTATATGTGATTGGTTCGGTATGTATGACAATGCTGATGCCGACGTCAGAAATCTTTGCGTATACAGGGACTTTGGATGCATTAGTAATTGCCTGCAATCTCCTGGAAGTTCCTCAATTTTTTGTTCAGATCGTAGCATTTGGAATTACTTTGTCGATATTTGGAGCGGTAGTGCTGTATATTGCACAACCGACAAAGATGTTGTTTGGATATTCTGAACCGGGAATCTTTCCGGAGAAGATTACGAAGAAAAATGAGCATGACATTCCGGAGAAGGCGATTTTATTTCAGGCGATACTTGTTTCTCTGCTACTTGCAGGCGTTGCAGTTTTCCCGGCAGTTGAAACGATTTACAATGTATTAATTACTATGACCGCGTTGACATCGTTGTTTCCATATGTTCTTTTATTTGCGGCATATATTAAAATTAAACGGAAAAAGGTTGATAAACCTGGGTTGTATCAGATGACAAAAATAAAAGTGGGGATGCTTTCTTGGGTATATGGAATTGGTAATCTGCGTGATTGCGATTGTGTGCTCGGCACTTCCGGTTATGACAACTTTTAAAGAAAATGTAGTCTATGAAGTTGAAATGATAGGCGGAGGTTTATTAGTTATCGTGTCTGGATTGTGGTTGTGGAAAACGTTCGGGCTTGAAAAATAAGACATTTGAAATAGAATGATTTTAATTAAAGAGAAGGCTAAAAAGGATCTTTTGAAAACGTTGGGTTTCAAAAGGTCTTTTTTATGCAAAACTGGTATGCATAAAAAACATGAAAACTGGCTGTTTAAAAAATACCAGATGAGCGTATGATAGGACTCAAAGAAAATTCACAGAAAACAGATAGGAAAGGTACAGGAATTATGAAAGAGAACAGATATGAATTAAATAAGCAGCTGGCACAGATGTTAAAAGGTGGAGTTATCATGGATGTAACAACTCCGGAGCAGGCAAAGATCGCAGAAGAAGCAGGTGCATGTGCAGTCATGGCACTGGAAAGAATCCCGGCAGATATCCGCGCAGCAGGCGGTGTATCCCGTATGAGCGATCCGAAGATGATCCGCGGCATTCAGGAAGCGGTATCCATTCCGGTTATGGCAAAGTGCAGAATCGGACATTTTGTAGAAGCGCAGATCTTGGAAGCAATTGAGATTGATTATATTGATGAAAGCGAAGTACTTTCACCGGCCGATGACATTTACCACATTAATAAAAAAGAGTTCAAAGTACCATTTGTATGTGGTGCAAGAGATCTCGGCGAGGCACTCCGCCGTATCGCAGAGGGTGCATCCATGATCCGTACAAAAGGCGAGCCGGGAACCGGAGATGTTGTACAGGCAGTACGTCATATGAGAGCCATGAATGCGGAGATCCGCCGCATCCAGAACTTAAGAGCAGACGAATTATTCGAAGCAGCAAAACAGTTACAGGTTCCGGTTGATCTTGTGGAATATGTTCATGAAAATGGAAAGCTTCCGGTCGTAAACTTTGCAGCAGGCGGAGTTGCGACACCGGCAGATGCGGCACTGATGATGCAGCTTGGAGCAGAAGGTGTATTCGTAGGGTCCGGAATCTTCAAATCTGGTAATCCAGCAAAACGTGCGGCTTCTATTGTGAAAGCAGTTACGAACTACACAGATGCCAAACTGATTGCTGAACTTTCAACAGATCTTGGCGAAGCAATGGTAGGAATCAATGAACAGGAAATTGAATTATTAATGGCAGAAAGAGGAAAGTAAAATGACAATTGCAATCTTGGCAATGCAGGGAGCATTCCTAGAACATGGACAGATGCTGGATCGCCTGGGCGTGGAACATTTCGAAATCCGTAAAAAGAAGATCTGGATCGTTCTTTTGACGGACTGATCCTTCCGGGCGGGGAAAGCACCGTTATGAGAAAGCTTCTGATCGAGCTGGATATTTACGATATATTAAAAGAGAAGATTGAAGACGGACTTCCGGTATTTGGAACTTGTGCCGGTCTGATCCTGCTGGCAGATCAGGTGGAAGATGGAGTCCAATGCTTTAGTACGATGAATATTCTGGCAAAGCGAAATGCTTATGGAAGGCAGCTTGGAAGTTTTTACACAGAAGATGAGATGAAAGGACTTGGAAAGATTCCAATGACATTCATCCGTGCGCCATATATTGCTGATGTCTATGGAAATGCAGAGACACTGGCTGTAGTAGATGGAAAAGTGGTAGCGGCCAGACAGGAAAATCAGCTTGCGACAGCATTTCATCCAGAGCTGAATGATGACACAAGTGTACATGAATATTTTGTGCAAATGATAAAAGAAAGTAAGACACAGTGATTGTCTGTTCCGGGGTTCTCTGTATATTCTATTGACATTCAAGTAACTTGAAGGCTTACAATCCCATTAAGAAAATAACAAGGGGGATTGGAATATGCAGAGAATAAAAGATCTACGGGCGGAAAAGAAACAAAATAATTTATTCCAGACAGTCATCTGGAAAAACATGCTGTATAACAGAAAAGAAACAATTTTATTAATTATCTGTGAGACACTGATCGTTGCAATTGCATATTCCGGAAGTATGTGCTATCAGATCCTTTCGGCGAAGCATTCTAGTGAGGTATTGTTTCTACAGGAGGACGGAATCAGCCGTCAATTTGTCTATGCGGGAATGTTGTTATTATTTTGTGCTATCGTTCTGATCATTACGGTAATGGTTTCTTATCTTGGAAAACGTATTCCACAGTATATGTTATTAAAAAGAATGGGAATATCAATGTCAGATACCAGGAAGATGATTTGGACAGAAGCAGGTATTTGCTATGTGGCCGCAACGTTCATTGGTTTTTTTGTGGGAAAAGGACTGTTTTTGATATTCCGGAAATTTATTACGGATACGGTCGGTATAGAAGGAAAGACCGGCAGTTATTCAAAGCTTACGTTTCCGGTAATCTGTCTGTTCGCTCTTGGAATTTACGGACTGAGTTTTTTACTTATGAAAGAACTGGAAGCAGATTTTAGAATCATAACCAGTACACAGGAAAGTGTAAGAAAAGAAAAGCTGACCGGAAGGTTTACGGGTGGAAAACTGGTAATAGGAATCTGTTGCTGTAGTTATGCCATAGTACAATATGGGAAAATTTATAATCATGAAAGTGTATATTTGCTTGGTCTGTTCTTTGCCGGAACATATCTGATATTGCGAAGTGGTATGGCATTGATATTAAGTTATATACGGAACAAGCAGGAAAGAAACTATTACCGTCATCTGCTGCAACGCAATAAATTGTATTACCGTTCTAAAACGGTTGTAAGATATGGAGTCTTGTTTTTTATACTGAAATTTTCTGGTTTGTTTTTACTTTGGATTTCAGGTAATTAGTACGGCTACGGCAGAGCCGGCAGCATCGTTATATCCATATGACTTTATGTGTATTGCGGATGATAATGATGAAAAGCTTTTAAAGAATTTGAAAGAAACATATAAGTCAGATATCCATATTGAGGAATATCCGATGGTGCGTGTTGCAACGGCAGATAAAACAGAACGTGACGAAAGGGGAGCGGAACAACGGATTCAGGGACAGGAGATTGGAATTTCAGAGACGACATATCACAGGTTAAAAAAAGCAATCCATAAAGATTATAAAGCCAAAAAGATGGATCTGGACGCAGAAGGAAAAAAGGTTTATTTGGTACACCAGCAGGATCGTTCCGTAAAAGCACAGCCGATGGACTGGTTTTATGGAAAATCCCGGCCAAATCTTCACATAGGTGTACCAGCCGCAGAGTATGACTGGAGAGATAAGAAAAATACTTATATAGAAAGAGTGGTAACGGGAGAAGAAATAGGGAGTCTGACCGGATGCTATAGTACAGAAAAAAGTGAGAACATCGTTGTATTTTCGGATAAATACTTTGAAAAGGCAGAAAAAGAATGGAAAAAACAGATGCAATCTGGGGAATTCCAGCCGAAGATGCAAAGAACTATTACGGAGAAGCAACGATAATCCAAGGACCGATAAAACTGGTGTTGATATCTGTAAAATCAGGAATAAATAATAGAAATAAGATGCTGGAACGGATAGACCAGTTGCTGGAAAAGAAAGAAGAGGCACACCAATATATAGGAAACTATGATTCTACCGTAAGATTTCATTATGGTTCGGAGAGTGCAAAAGCAGATATCATATCAGAAAGGGCCGTAAAAATTCTGATCAACAGTTATCTGATGATTATGGTCATAATCGTAGATATGATCATTTTCTATACGATGTGTCAGATGGAATTAAAGGAAATTATTTTACGAGAAAGATTTCTTAAAACCTGGGGATGAGTGGAAAAGAAAGAAGAAAGGTTTATCGGAAAGAGATTTGTTTCTATTATGTTTCCCCGACATGTATCATGCTTGCAGCAATGGTATTATTCCTTAGAGCTGTTTTGAGAGCAAGGATGTTTCCAGAGGCCATAGCAGAAATGTGTATACGAATGGAAGGGGTGTTAACAGCTGGTGTACTTCTCTTAAGAATGCTGTATGTTGTGGCAGTATATCAGGTATTTTCCAGAAAGGCAGGGATGAGAGATGAAAGATAATGTATTATTAAGAACGGAAAATATGTCCCGGAAATATGTGATTTCGGATCGGCGGGAGACAGAAATTGAAGTACTAAAAGACATCAATCTGGAAATCAGAGAACAGGAATTTATCTCTATCATGGGAAAATCCGGATCCGGTAAGACGACATTGTTAAAGTTACTTGGACTGATCGACCGTCCGACATCAGGAAAATTGTATTTTAAAGGAGTCGACAGCGAAGAACTAAGAGGAGACCGTCTTGCGAGGATCAGACGTCAGGACATGGGATTCGTATACCAGGATTATTATCTGCTGGATTCATTGTCTGTGTTTGAAAATATTATGCTTCCGATGATCCTTGATCATAAAGATGATAAAGTATGTAAAGAAGAAGCGGAAAAACTGGCGGTTTCTTTTCAAATCCAAAATCTTCTGGGAAAATATCCATATGAATTATCCGGAGGAGAGAAACAGAGAACGGCTATCTGCAGAGCACTGGTAAAATCAGCCGGATGTGATCTTTTGCAGATGAGCCGACCGGAAACCTCGATTCCCGGTCAACAGAGATTGTAATGGATGTATTCAGCACGATCCATTCTAAAATGCACAAGACGATCATCATGGTTACACATGATATCAGTGTGGCGGAATATTCGGAAAGAATCCTTTATATAGAAGACGGTAAGATCACAGAAGACAGATAATACCGGTTTCTATTATATGGTTCATATTATAAAAAAAGTTATTAATCATTTCGTTATTGTGTAGAGACAGAATTCCGTTCTACCAGCCTGACATCCAAAGTTACATTTTCGCTTGGTCGGTCAGGATCAGCAATATTAGAAAGCTGTAATGCAATTTCATCGGAAAACTAACCAGACAGCTTTTGTGATATAAAAGTGTACACGGGAAGATACCGGGATGTATAATATTTTAGAGAAAGTATTTTTCGGAGATACACTAGTATTAAAATTTCGGAACATCCAGTTTTGGAATGATTTAATAATCGGAGGAGTGAAATATATGTATGAGCAGGATTATATAATAAGAATAAATAATGAAGTTATCAGAACAATGGTGAAATTATTATTAAACAAGGATATAGGTACACCTGTAGATATTTCAGATGGAGCAATTAAAGGTGAAAATAAAAAAATGTTAGAAGCTGCGAACGGACAAAGCGGTATAGACAATATTAAGAAGATGGAAGAGAAAATACTAACACTTGTAGATGCGAATAAAGAAGGAGCTTTAGAAAAAGCACTTGTATTCTATGGATATCTAAATGAATTGACGGAAGATGAATTATTGTCCGGGAATTATAGCCATGAAAAATTAAAAAGGGCTGAAGATGGTTGCGGAGCATTATGGAATATTAAATGTTATTGATTTGATATACAGATAAAACTGTAAAACATACTTGACAAATATGATATAGCGGTAATATAATAAAACCAATCCACAAAACCTATCGAAACAATAGGAAATATAAGGATTGGCTTTATTTAGTTTAAAGAACGGAAGGGAGCGTGCAGGATAATGACAAAAGAAAAGCGAATGTGGGGACGAATGCGATGTTGTTGCGCTTGCGCGCATGAAAAATAAAAATTACAAAAGCATACTAAACATAGTTGACAAATAGGAATTAAGGTAGTATAGTAAATTCATCAAGAAAACATACCGAAAAAGTAGGAAAGGTAGGAAGCAAAATGTCAAAGATTTATAAAGGAACATTAGGACTGATCGGAAATACACCACTGGTGGAAGTAGTAAACATAGAAAAAGAACTTGGTTTGGAAGCAACACTTCTTGTAAAGCTTGAGTACCTCAATCCGGCAGGAAGCGTCAAAGACAGAATTGCAAAAGCAATGATCGAAGATGCGGAAGAAAAAGGAATCTTAAAAGAAGGTTCTGTGATCATTGAACCAACATCCGGTAATACAGGAATCGGTCTTGCATCCATCGCAGCAGCAAAAGGATACAGGATCATCCTTACAATGCCGGAGACGATGAGTGTGGAAAGAAGAAACATCCTGAAAGCTTACGGTGCAGAGATCGTACTTACCGAAGGAGCAAAAGGAATGAAGGGAGCCATCGCAAAAGCAGATGAGCTTGCAAAAGAGATTCCAAACAGCTTCGTTCCTGGACAGTTTGTAAATCCTGCTAACCCGGCAGCACATAAGAAGACAACAGGTCCTGAGATCTGGAATGACACAGACGGAGCAGTCGATATCGTGATCGCAGGTGTCGGAACAGGCGGAACACTTTCCGGAATCGGTGCTTACTTAAAAGAGCAGAAACCGGAAGTTCAGATCGTAGCTTTGGAGCCGGCTTCTTCACCGGTACTTTCAGAAGGAAAAGCAGGCCCGCATAAGATTCAGGGAATCGGAGCCGGATTCGTTCCGGATACATTAGATACCAAGATCTATGACGAAATCTACAAAGCAGAAGCAGACGAAGCATTTGAGACAGCAAAACTTCTTGCTAAGAAAGAAGGAGTTCTGGTAGGTATTTCATCAGGAGCTGCACTTGCAGGAGCTATCGCACTTGCAAAACGTCCGGAGAACAAAGGTAAGACGATCGTAGCATTACTTCCGGATTCAGGTGACAGATATTATTCAACACCATTATTTACAGAATAAAAAGATATAGAATCCGAAACAGAACGGACAGTATCAATAAATAACGATAAAATTATGAAGAAAAAGGAGATCAACCCAATGAGCGAAAAAATCACAAGAGAGAATAGAGAGTTAAAAATTTGAAACATTACAGTTACACGTAGGACAGGAAAGTCGGATCCGGTTACAGATGCAAGAGCAGTGCCGATCTATCAGACATCTTCTTATGTATTCCGCAACAGTGATCATGCAGCAGCACGTTTTGGACTGGCAGATGCAGGTAACATTTACGGACGTCTTACAAACCCTACGGAAGACATTTTCGAAAAACGTATTGCAGCACTGGAGGGTGGAGTTGCAGCACTGGCAGTAGCATCCGGAGCAGCAGCAGTAACATACACGATCGAGAATCTCGCACAGAACGGAGATCATATCGTAGCAGCTAAGAATATTTACGGTGGATCATTTAACCTGTTAGAGCACACACTTCCACAGTACGGAATTACAACCACATTCGTTGACATCTTCGATTATGATGCAGTAGAAGCAGCAATCCAGGACAACACGAAAGCACTCTATATCGAGACACTTGGAAATCCACTCAGAGCGTTGTAGATATTGAGAAGATTGCAAATATCGCACATGCGCATAAGATTCCGCTCGTTGTAGATAATACATTTGCAACACCTTACCTTGTAAGACCGATTGAGTACGGTGCAGACATTGTTATCCATTCAGCAACAAAATTCATCGGTGGACACGGAACAACAATCGGCGGGGTCATCGTTGACAGCGGTAAATTCGACTGGGAAGCATCAGGAAAATTCGCTTCTCTTACAGAGCCAAACCCGAGCTACCATGGAATCAGCTTTACAAAAGCAGTAGGAGCTGCAGCATTTGTTACAAAGATCCGTGCGATCCTTTTAAGAGATACAGGAGCAACCATTTCTCCGATCCATTCATTTATCTTCTTACAGGGACTCGAGACATTGTCATTACGTGTAGAGCGTCATGTTGAGAATGCACTGAAAGTAGTAGATTACCTGAACAACCATCCACTGGTAGAGAAGGTTAACCATCCGGCTGTATCTGATGATCCGGAGCAGCAGGCATTATATAAGAAATATTTCCCAAATGGCGGAGGATCTATCTTCACATTTGAGATCAAAGGTGACGCACAGAAAGCAAAAGATTTCATCGATAATCTGGAACTCTTCTCACTGCTTGCTAACGTTGCAGATGTAAAATCTCTGGTTATCCATCCGGCAACAACAACACACAGCCAGTGCACAGAAGAAGAATTACTGGATCAGGGAATCAAGCCTAATACAATCCGTCTGTCAATCGGAACAGAGCACATTGATGACATTATCCAGGATCTGGATGAGGCATTCAAAGCCGTAGAATAAGAAATAATGAAGGAGTGTGGAGATATATATGAAACTTTCAATGAAAAGCAGATATGGTCTGAGAGCGTTGATCGACCTGGCCATCAATTCAAAAACTGAACAGGTGGCGCTCAATAGCATTGCAGAGCGGAACAAGATATCTCCACAGTATTTGGAACAGGTATTTGCAAGTCTTAGAAAAGCAGGAATCGTAAAGAGTATAAAAGGCTCCCAGGGCGGCTATTTCTTAAGCCGTCCGCCACAGGAGATTACCGTTTCTTCTATTATAGAAGCTTTGGAAGGTGACTACCGCATCGAAGATGAGGAACTTCCGAAAGAAGGAAAATATACCGGGAGTGTCGAAGCAATCCAGAAACTGGTGATCGACAGGGTAAATGACAGCGTGACAGAGATCCTCCAGTCAGTAACCTTGCATGATCTGGAGAAAGAGTATCAGGAATACATTGATTACGGACAGGATATGTATTATATATAACATCAGTTCACACAAGCGTTGAAAGACTTGCAATTTGTGCTTGCACAAGGATTGCAGGTCTTTCTAACGCTTGGAGGGAGCGCCCGCTTATGAGTAAAAAGTAGCTGAGAAGCAGCGGAAAGCACCGAAGGTGCGGTTTTACGAATGGGCGCGGAGTGAACGTCCGGAGAAAACAACAAAACATACTGTATTAGCGGGAAACCACTGGTACAGTATTCTTTTTTTGTGGTAAACTTTTCTAGCATATATTTGAAAGATAAATGTGTTTTTAAAACACATTTTAGTTCCTTGACAGACAGGGGGAAAAACGTCATATAATACCAGATAAATAACAAAACCTATCTGGTTAATAGGAATAACTGTTGCATGAACAGCAATTCACAAAGAGAGGTTAAAAGATATGAAGACAATCACGATAGAAGAGTTATTACAATTAGATCAGAATACAATCACAGTACTGGACGTACGTCCTGCAGATGCATATACCAGAGGCTCTGTACCGGGAGCAGTCAGCATTCCGCTTGCAGAAGTAGAAGAACGTATGGAAAAACTTCCGAAAGAAAAGCCGGTGTATGTATTATGCCATACCGGTGAATGGAGTGTCGATGCTGTTTATGAACTGGAAGCAGCCGGATATGATGCGGCGAATATTGAAGGCGGATATCGTTCCTTTTTGAGAAAGAAACTAAGTGAGTTCGTGCAGGATGAAAATACTACCGGAGAGAAGCAGAAAGAGATTGAACGCAGTATCATCAAGAAATTCCGCAAGGGAATCTGGAGAAAGTTCACGAAAGGAATCAGAGAATACGATCTGATCCAGGACGGAGATAAGATTGCAGTCTGTATTTCCGGTGGAAAAGATTCCATGCTGATGGCAAAGCTTTTTCAGGAACTGTTAAAACATGGCAAAGCGAATTTTGAATTAGTATTTTTGGTAATGAATCCGGGATACAATGAAGATAACTGGAAGATCATCCAGGATAATGCCAAAGTACTTGGAATCCCGCTTACGGTATTTGAGACACAGATATTTGATACGGTAGCAGATATTGACAAGAATCCATGTTACCTTTGCGCAAGAATGAGAAGAGGCTATCTGTACTCTCACGCAAAAGAACTGGGATGCAATAAGATTGCGCTCGGACATCATTTTGACGATGTGATTGAGACGATCCTTATGGGGATGTTCTACGGCGGAAAGGTGGAGACGATGATGCCGAAGCTCCATAGCCAGAATTTCGAGGGTATGGAGCTGATCAGACCAATGTATCTGATCAAGGAAGATGACATTATAGCATGGAGGGATTACAATCAGCTCAACTTCATCCAGTGCGCATGCAGATTCACAGAGAACTGTGTATCCTGTGGTGGCGGAAGAGGTTCCAAACGTGACGAGATGAAGGAGCTGATCAGGGAATTCAGAAAACAGGGAGATATTATCGAAAAGAATATTTTCCGGAGTGTACATAATGTCAACTTAAGAACGATTATCGGATACCACAAAGATGACATGGAATATAATTTCCTGGATGATTACAATGAAAGAGGTAAATAAATAGTGAATTACGGATTTGAGACACGATGTATACATGGAAACGGAACAGATGAAAAGACACATTCTTACGGTTCGGTAGCAGTACCGATCTACCAGACAGCGACATTTGCCCATCCTGGTATTGGACAGTCTACCGGATATGACTATACGAGAGAGAGTAATCCGACAAGAACAGAGCTTGAGCATACGATGTCGGCACTGGAAGGTGCGGTAGATACTGTAGCATGCGCAAATGGTATGGCTGCGGTAGGTCTTTGCATGGAGTTATTTGACCGCGGAGATCATATTCTTTGTACAGATGATTTGTATGGTGGTTCTGTAAGAATGTTTGAGTCTGTCGGCGGGAAGAGAGGATTGGAGTTCTCTTATGTAGATACTGCAGATGCAGATCTTGTAGAAGCAGGTATCCGAGAGAATACAAAAGCACTTTATATCGAGACACCAAGTAATCCGACCATGCGTGTCACAGATCTCAGAAAGATGAAAGAAATCGCAGATAAACATGATCTGAAGATTATTGTTGACAACACATTTCTTTCACCATTATTTCAAAGACCGATCGAGCTGGGGGCAGATCTGGTTATCCACAGCGGGACAAAATTCCTTGGCGGACATAATGACACACTGGCAGGATTCCTGTGTTCGGCGGATGAAGAGACTGCGAAGAAGATCCGTTATATATATAAGACAGTCGGAAGCTGTCTTGCACCATTTGACAGTTATCTGATTTTGCGAGGAATTAAGACATTGTCTGTAAGATTAAGGGCACAGCAGGATAATGCGATAAAGATCGCAAACTGGTTAAAAGGACATGAAAAAGTAAAACAGGTCTATTATGTAGGTCTGAAAGAGCATCCGGGATATGGAGTAAATGCATCACAGGCAAGCGGATTTGGAAGCATGATTTCTTTCAAAGTAGACAGTGAAACAACAGCAAGAAAGCTTCTGGAAAGTGTAAAACTGATCGCTTATGCGGAAAGTCTCGGAGGCGTAGAGTCACTGATCACTTACCCGATGCTCCAGACACATGGAGATCTGCCGGTAGAAGTAAGAGAGAAGCTTGGAATCACAGAAGATTTCTTAAGATTGTCAGTTGGAATTGAAAATGCAGATGATCTAATCGCAGATCTTGAGCAGGCACTTGCGTAGGAGGATGCACAGATGAAGTTCGATTTTGATAAAGTAGTGGACAGACATGGAACAAAATGCCTGAAATATGATTTCGCAAAAGAAAGAGGGAGAAGTGATGATATGCTTCCGCTCTGGGTGGCAGATATGGATTTTCAGACAGCACCGGGAATCCAGAAAAGCTTAAGTGACGCAGTCGCACACGGAATCTACGGATACAGCGAAGGAAAAGATGATTACTTCCAGGCAGCAGCCGGATGGTATGAGAAGCATTTCGGATGGAAAGTAGAAAAAGAATGGCTGATCAAGACACCGGGCGTGGTGTTCGCACTTGCGATGGCAGTGAAGGCTTACACAAAAGAAGGTGATGCAGTTCTTCTGCAGCAGCCGGTTTACTATCCGTTCAGCGAAGTGATCACAGATAACCACAGAAGGCTGATCAATAGTCCGCTTCAGCAGATAGACGGACATTACGAAATTAATTTCGAAGAATTCGAGCAGAAGATTGTCGAAGAAAATGTAAAATTATTCCTGATGTGCAGTCCGCACAATCCGGTCGGACGTGTGTGGAAGGAGTTGGAACTTCGTAAGATAGGAGACATTTGTCTGAAACATAACGTGCTGGTAGTCAGTGATGAGATCCACAGTGATTTTACATATGGAGAGAATATACATCATGTATTTGCATCCTTAGATGAAAAATACGCTGCAATCACTACAACGTGTACCGCACCAAGTAAGACATTTAACATTGCCGGACTTCAGATTTCCAATATATGGATCTCGAATCCGGAGCTTCGTGCGAGATTCCGGGCGGAAGTGACAGCAGCCGGTTACAGCCAGGTGAATCTGATGGGACTGGTTGCATGTCAGGCAGCTTATGAGACCGGTGAAGAGTGGTTAAAAGAATTGAAAATTTATCTAGAGGGAAATCTGGATTATGTCCGTACATTTTTAAAAGAGAATCTTCCGGAGATCAAACTGACAGAGCCGGAAGGGACTTATCTTTTATGGTTGGATTTTAAGAGTCTCGGCATGAAAGAAGAGCAGTTAAAAGATCTGGTGGAGAACAAAGCAAAACTCTGGCTTGACAGCGGAGCAATGTTTGGACCGGACGGAGAGGGATTTGAGCGTATAAATATTGCATGCCCACGAGAAATTTTAAAGCAGGCATTGACACAACTGGCTGAATCGGTGCATGATAGGTAAGTGAGAATACGTTAAAGAAGGGAATTTGACCGGAATAGATGGTAAAAATGTGCGGATGTTTGATCATTATTACTGCGACCAGGAGTATGAACAGAAAGATATCATCAGAGTGTTGGATCAGCCTACATGTTGTAACCGAATCGTACCGTGGAAGTATTTTAATAAGACGGCACTTAACATGTATTCCCTTGGACCGTACGATGGGCGGGAAGCTGTCATTTTATTTAATGAAAAGACAAGACTTACGGAAGAAGAGACCATCGAATACTTTATTTAGAGGTGAAAGTCGGAAATGAACGAAGAAATCAAAAATGAAATCCAAAAACTGAAAAAGGAAAAAAGATGCTGTAATCCTGGCACATTATTATGTAGATGGGGAAGTGCAGGAGATTGCAGACTATGTAGGAGACTCTTATTATCTTGCAGAGATTGCAACCAAAGTTCCGGAGAGCACGATTGTTTTCTGTGGAGTCTCTTTCATGGGAGAAAGTGCGAAGATCCTGAATCCAAAGAAGAGAGTCGTAATGGCAGACGGTCATGCAGACTGTCCGATGGCACACATGGTAGACGTAGATAAGATCAGGGAAGTGAGAAATGAATACCCGGATGTATCTGTAGTCTGTTATGTGAACTCAACCGCAGAGATCAAAGCAGAGTCAGACGTATGTGTAACATCGTCAAATGCACTGAAGATCGTGAAGAATCTTCCGAATAAAGATATCTTCTTTATCCCGGATGAGAACCTTGGTCGTTTCGTGGCAAGTCAGCTTCCGGAGAAGCACTTCATCTTTAATGATGGATTCTGCCATGTACATACGAGTATCCACAAAGAAGAACTTCAGAAAGCCAAAGAGGCGCATCCGGAAGCACTCGTACTGACACATCCGGAATGTACAGGAGATATTCTGGAATTATCTGATTTTATTGGAAGTACTTCGCAGATTATCGATTATGCTACAAAATCAGAAAATAACACATTTATCATCTGCACAGAGATGGGAGTATTCTATGAATTGCATCAGAAAAATCCGGAGAAGAAATTCTACTCCGTAGGGCACAGACAGTTCTGTCCGAATATGAAGATGGTGCGTCTGGAAGGTGTGAAGGAAGCGCTTGAGACTATGCAGACGGAGGTCAATCTAGATGAAGAGATGCGTCAGAAGGCAGCACTTCCACTGGAGAAGATGCTGAAATTGGCAGCGCGGTAAGCCAGGGGGGACAGGTAAAGTGGCTTTTTTAGTGTCCCGGATGGCTCTAGTAAAAAAAGAAAATAATTAAGAGAAAGACTTCGTATCTGATGTAGGATGCGAAGTCTTTGTTAGTATATCAAAGTATATAAGAAAAGTTGTTAGTGGCAGATTCTGTAGATGAGTTATTAAAACCAATAAACAATTAAAATGATGGTTTTAGAAGACGAAAAACAATTATTTTAATTGTTTTTTGTTCACAAATAATAGAGGTTGTGATTTAATAAAGAAAAAGACGGGAATCATAAAACCAGAAGGTGAGATTGTGAAAGAAAGACTATTTATAACACCAGAATATACAACAGCAAAGGAAATCAAGAAAATCCGGAAAGCAGAGATAAGATGAAACTGATACTGAAAGATCTGGGACTGCCATTTTACGATCCGATTATGATTATAGAGAAGACAGAAGGACGGATGGCGGAGGATGATTTTTGGATTCGTATAGAGAGGTAAATGAATGATAGAACTTTTTGGGCAGAACATCAGGACAAATAGGCGTCAGTCGTCAAAAGGAAATCAGTTAAAATGGGAGAATGATGGGATCTGGTACAAAGCCGATTATACAGGATATGAAGGACTGGCAGATTATAACTTTAGAGAGGTTGTTTCATAATTTTTCGGAGAAAGTCTGTATAATGGAGAAGGTTCAGCCCAAAACAATATGTAATGCATTCGATGAACAATTAGATATTTCCGAATCTTTATATAAAATGAATCTAAAGTTCCGTTTTACCAAAAAAGACGTGACAGAATTGCTTGAAAACGCAGAAGGCTATTCAGATGAGATACGAAAACGGGTGGAAACGATTATATTTGCACAAATGCGGAAATATCCTTATTTGTTTTCGAAGACGTAGAGAAGTATAATGGGGAAAGAACGGTAGAAATAAGTAATTGTTAAGGAATAAAGGAGAAGATAAAAATTATGATAAATGAAAGAATCGAAATCTGGAAAAAAGAAGAGTATCATTATCCGGCAGCACATGGCTTTATACCGGTGATGTTCAGCTATATTCATGAGGATGAAAAGAAGCATCCGGCAATGATCATCGCACCGGGCGGCGCATACCGGGAAGTATCCCCATCGGAAGCGCACCTGCCGGCAATGGAATTCTATGGTGCAGGGTACAATGTATTCGTTCTGGAATATACGATTAATCAGTTAGATGAAGCACCGCTGAAGATGCAGCCGTTACACGATATCTCAAGAGCAATCCGCATGATTCGTTCACGTGCAGAGGAATTCCATATCAGACCAGACAGAATCGCAGTCTGCGGATTCTCAGCAGGAGCACATCTGTGTGGAAGCCTTTGTGTACATAATAAAGATGTGGAAGATCCGGAAGAAGCATACCAGAACGTATCCAACCGCCCAGATGCGGCGATTCTGTCTTATCCGGTCATCACTTCAGGAAAATATGCACACAGAGATTCATTTGTCTCACTGTTTGGAAAAGAGCCGTCAGAGCAGGAACTAGACTATATGTCGTTGGAAAATCATGTGACAAAAGATACACCGCCATGTTTCCTGTGGCAGACCGTAACAGATCAGACAGTTCCGGTGGAGAACAGTTATCTCTTTGCACAGGCTTGTGCACAGGCTGGTGTACCATTTGCACAGCATGTATTTTCAGAAGGGATCCATGGACTATCTGTGGCAACCGAAGAGTGGTTAGAGCAGAATATAGGACAGGAAGAAGGAAAAGATATACACAGGAACAGGTGCAGATGCTTGCAGAGGCAATCGAGGCCGGCGAGACTCCATTTCCAAAGGAAAAGGAGAGGAACTTCTGGTGAAGTTCGGTATCGGACGTAAAAAGCCGGCAAGATGGACGGAAAAGCAGAAAGAGGGAATCCGCAAAACGCTGAAAGAAGTACAGAGCTGGACGCAGCTTGCAGAAGTGTGGATGGAGAAATATCTGAAAGTGGAATAGAGGAGAATAAAGGGTACAGGCATTTCAAAACAGTGTGGCAATCGAATCTATAAACTGGAAATTACTTGTAGTACTAAATTGATAATTGTATAATAGTGAGAAAAGAAGGAACAAGAAATTAATATAGGATGAGAAATAAAATGGAGTTATACAATGGACGCCCGGAAGATA
>ENA-OPZD01000104-OPZD01000104.1-human-gut-metagenome-genome-assembly--contig:-NODE-104-length-32310-cov-7.550601_pt1 | contig 32310 bp, 34 predicted proteins | sample MGYA00242479_ERZ504495 | MGnify/ENA primary metagenome ERZ504495 (study PRJEB26092, sample SAMD00036286) | human gut metagenome | host: Homo sapiens | study: EMG produced TPA metagenomics assembly of... | reverse complement strand
CGTTCATCAACACCATTGTTCAACACTTTTCTACGATATTTAGGACAAAATACTACATGATATTTACAAGAATATACTATATTATTATTTGATTTATATTTCATAAAGTATTATATAACTATTAAAAATATAATACAATAAAAAACAATGATATCGAATCATTGTTTTTTAGCGAGCTTATATCCCCATAAATAAATTTAGGGGCTTTACGCTCGCATTTGGTAATATGCTTCTTGCTCTTATAGTGCCAGTAGTTTATCATATATTTAGTTAATAATTTATATTGGAGGAAAATTTGTGGAAAAATAAATAAAATTAAAGGGGCTTTATATGGTGCAATTATCGGTGATGCTCTCGGTGCACCACTTGAATTCATGCCTCAAGAACAAATCAAAGCTCAATTCGGCAAGGTTACAGAAATGATTGGTGGCGGTTGGTTACAAGTTCAACCAGGCGAAGGAACTGATGAAACAGCTCTACTTCTTGCTACTGCTTATGGAATTATGAAAAATCCTGAAAATCCATTTGCTGAAATCGGCAAGAATTTCATAAAATGGGCTATCAGCAGACCAAAAGATATCAGTGATACAACTCTTCGCAGTATTGATAAAACAATGTCTAAAGGTCATGGTAAACATCTTATTCCTAAAGCTCGTTGGCAAGAGTCCGCTGGACAAGTGGATTTATTTAGCAATCGCGGTAGTGTAGATAATGGTGCTATATTAAATACTTTATATCCTGCACTTTATTATACTGATGAATTCAATGCTGTTACTACTGCTCTTGATATCACTAATATGACTCATGTAAATACCCAGTCTGATAATGCTTGCCGTATTTACGCTCAATTGATTTTCCGTATTTTGAATAACAATATCACTAAAGATGATATGGATAAAATGATTGATAATACTATGTATTACGATTATAAAAATGAAGAAACACAACCAACAGCTTCTGCTTACGATAGCATTATAGCTATGCTTCATGCTTTTATGCCTACAGATAATTTTGAAGCTGCTGTACTGACTGCTATTAATTTTGGCGGTGATAGTGATACTATTGGTGCTATTACAGGTGGATTAGCAGGCTGTTACTATGGATATGATAATATCCCAACTCGTTTTATTGAAGCTATTCCTTCTGATATCAAAAAAATGCTTGATACTATTATTGAAGCTAATTCCAAACTAAAAAAAATATCCTTATAGATAGAAATTCTATTTATAAGGATATTTTTATTTATTTCTTAACTTTATAAACTCTTACTTCATAGGAACGCAATAATGTTGCTTCACGATTTCCATAAGTAGATGCTAGTAATGTTGCACCTTTTAATTCTGGTATTTTATAACCGCGAATTTTTGCTGTTGTATTAGCGATAACAATAATGCGTTCTGATTTATCTTTAGTTGTACGTGCATAAGCATATATACCTGGACTATATGACAATAATTCTTCATAATCGCCTTCAATTAATGCTGGATATTGCTTACGTAATTTTATTAAATTTTTATAATAATTAAGTACAGAATTTTCATCTTCTGTTTCTGTTTCCACATTCAAATTAGGATATTCATCATTGAGTGGTAACCATGGTCTGCCAGTAGTAAAGCCTGCTTTAGAGCCACTATTCCATGTCATTGGACTGCGTGCATTATCTCTACTGTATTTCCAAACGCCTTTCATAGCTTCTTTTGGTGTCAATTTATCTTTTAGTGCCAATTCATATTGACCAATAGATGAAATATCATTATACATTTTAATTGATGGCCATTTTATATTTGTCATACCTAATTCTTGACCTTCATAAATAAATGGTGTTCCTCTCATAGTCAATAAAATTGTAGCAATAAATTTAGCTGCTAATTTTGTATCTGTTCCCTGTGGGAAGAAATAATTTGTGCAACGTGGTAAATCATGATTTTCAAAATAAACAGGTACCCAGCCATTATCTTTTGTAGCTTCTTCATCTTCTGTGAAACATTTTCTAATATCGATTAATTTCCATGATTTGCGTTTATGCCATGTGCAATCTTCATCAAAACCTAAGCGAATATGGCTAAAATCAAAGGACATATCGAATGCACCATTTTCACCAATCCATTTATCAAAATCACTTGGATAAACACCATCAGCTTCTGCTACTGTAAATATATCTGCTCTATCAAAAACTTTTTCTCTAAGTTCATGTAAAAAATCTAATATACCATCTTGATAAGTTGTAGCTTTAGCGATACTAGCTAAATTATCTGCTCCATCTACTGGTAAATCTTTAAATTCACTAGGTTTTTTAATATATACAATCGCATCAAGTCTAAAACCACGAACACCTTTATCTAACCAGAAATTAGCTGCATCAAATAAAGCTTGTCTAACTTCTTTATTTTCCCAGTTTAAATCTGGCTGAGCGCTAGCAAAAGTATGCAAATAATATTGATTTGTTTTTTCATCAAGAGTCCATGCTGACCCGCCAAAAATACTACGCCAATTTGTAGGAGCAGAACCATCTTCTTTACCATCACGCCAAATATACCAATCACGTTTTGGATTATCTTTGGAGCTTCTAGACTCTTCAAACCATTTATGTTTATCTGATGTATGGTTAAATACTAAATCCATTACGATTTTTATATTGCGTTTATCTGCTTCCGAAATGAGTCTTTCCATATCTTCCATAGTCCCATATTCTTTAGCTACACTACAATAATCAGAAATATCATATCCATTATCAACAAGTGGTGAAGGATAAATCGGACAAAGCCAAATAGCACCCACACCTAAATCTTGCAAATAATCTAATTTACTAATAATACCTGGAATATCTCCAATACCATCACCGTTACTATCACAGAAAGATTTAGGATAAATCTGATATACAACTGTTTTTTGCCACCATTTTAATTCACCCATCATTTCCACCTCTATTTTTAATTAATCTAAGAAAAGCAGGTACTATTTGTACCTGCTTATTTTTATAAAATATCAATTATTTTGCAGCATTTAAAACTTCTTCTGTAATATCAACAGCAGTAAATAAAGCTACATCAGAAGTAATAACTACGCTATATCCATGTTCTTGAGCTACTTGTTTAATTGCATTATTAATTTTTTCCTGTACTGGTTTTACTAAATTAATCTGTTTTTGTCTTAAATCATTAGCTACTCTTGCACGAACTTTTTGAATATCTGCAGGACTCATTTTTTCGTTAACAGATTTCTCAAATTCTTTTTGTGCTTCTTCAGTAAGTTTATTCATATTTTCCTGAATGGATTTACTTTCTGGAATATTAGCTAATACGTACTGATAATTAATAGTAGCAACACTTGCTGTTGTAGCTGGCTGATATACTTCAGCAGCAGAAGCAGTTCCTCCTATTCCTAGCATAAATAATGCCGAACAAATCATTGCTAAAAGTTGCTTTTTCATTTAAATGCCTCCTAATATGAACATTAAGTCATTAGTGTTATTATAGCATAAATATATCTAAATCGTTATATATTATTTATTATAAATTAATTAAAAATATTACTAAAAATTTCATCAGCTTTTTACAATTGCACGATTTACAGCAAAACATTTTTCATGATATCTTATACCAAATATCAAACATTAAGAAAGGATTTATTATGCATACTTTATCCGAAGATAAAATCAAAGCAAATCAAGTTGAAGGCGATATCAATTTAACTGCTACTAGAAAACAATGGCAAGATAAATTTCTCAGTGAAAAATCTAAAAAATTATTAGATGAAGATAGTAAAGGTCTAGGTGGTAGTTTATATCCATTATCCGCTGTCATTGGCAAAGAAGAATTCAATATCTGCCAAGATATTTCACTTGGACATTATACACATGAAAAAAGTCCTTTAGGCTGTGCTATTGGTAATGCAGTCATTGAATATATTGAAAACAACAATATACTATCCCACGTAAAAGAATTAGAAACCATACTTTATACACGCACAAAAGAAATGAAAGCAAAATTTGAATGTATCGGCGATGTTCGCTTAATTGGAGCTTTACTGGGAATTGAATTAGTAAAAAATCGTCAAACAAAAGAAAAAGCTACTATTGAAGCTGAAAAAGTTTTATATTTATGTCTAGAACAAGGATTGAGCTTTAAAATATCTCAAGGTTGTGTACTCACCTTAGCACCACCATTAATTATTTCTCCTGAGGAGTTAAACCTTGCTATGGATAAATTAGAATATGCTCTAACACAAGTTTTTAGACATAATATTTAAATAAAAAACTACTATAGAATTTAGAAATTAAATCTATAGTAGTTTTTATTTTATTAAATTGTTGTATTCTCACCGATTAAGCCAATAAAGCCGCCATCTTTATCCACGCCACTTTCACTATGTCCAATAAGCCATTTATTAGCAGCAAAAAGTAATTGATTTTCACCTTTATTTTCAACTGGTTTTACCTGCAATGGAAGATTAGTTCCTTTTGGTAAAACTACACCACAACGAAATTCTTCATTATTTTCTTTGCATGGTGCATAGTGAAGAGTTGTCGCATAAAGTTCTACTGCTGTACCTGCTGGTACAAAGAAGCACTCTATATTTTTAGTTTCATAAGTATTATTTGTGTAATCGATATCTTGCTGACGACCAAGCATCAAAATTAAATCTGTAGCTGCAATATCAATTTCAGAAGAACGATGATATTCTACTGCATTTAATTTATTATTATAGCCACTGCAAAAACCAAATTCCACTTCTAATCCGCCATAAACTTCATCTTGCATCTGTTTAAATAAAGGTAATGCTTCTAAATCCGCATCAGAAGGTTCATATACTACACCTTCTTTAATAGCTTCTTTTGCTTTCATTGTTGCTACAAATTCAGCAGTATCAACGTCTAAAACTCTACCGTATTGCTTGAATTCAATATCATGTACACTTTTCATTATCTTTACCTCATAAATTTTCTAATATTTTTATCTCATTTTTCATTATATGTCTACTTTTATCAGGGCTAATACCATTTACTAGATATTCAAAAACAATTTGCATAGCTCTTTGACCTTGTCTATAAGGGTGTTGATAAATCACTGCTTTAATTACATTTTTCTTCATCATTTCCACTGTAGTTGGCACTGTATCAAAAGCAATTATCGTTAAATCATTCTGTTTTTCTAATGATAATACCGCTCTACAAGCACCATATACACCAGCTGCTACAATAAATATTGCATTTATTTCTTTATGTTTTGTCAACATCATCTTAGTCTTATCATATGAAAATATGTCATCATCATCATTTTCTTGAATATCTACTATTTTAAATTTAGGATTTTTATTTATATTTTCTTCAAATCCAGCTAAACGTTGCTTATGACCTAATACCTTTGATGAACCCATGACTATACCTATATTAGCCCCATTTGGTATAATCATCTGCAATAATGCACCTGCTGTTTCACCGCCATTAGTATAGTCACTACCTACATAACATTGACGTTTGGAATTATCTACATCATTATTTATTGTTACTACAAAAATTCCAGCATCTACAAATTCATTGATTTCATCTATAATTACAGGGTCATTTACAGGATTAATAATCAAGGCATTTACTTTATCTTTAAGCTCTTCCATGATTTCATGTTGAGACTTTACATCATAGCCTCTCATATTTTTCCAAATGACTTTCAATCCATAAATTTCATATTTTTCCGCAGCTAATTTTATACCTCTGATAACATCATCAAAGAAAGGATTGCCTTCTGATGAAATCACAACTCCCACCACTGGATTTTTCTTTCTAGCAGATAGTGCTTTTCCTGCTGGATTTGGCTTATAACCTAATTCTTTTGCCATAGATAACACAAGTTCTTTCGTTTCTGGCTTTACATTGCCACGTTCGTTTATAACTCTATCCACTGTTCCTCGTGAGACACCACAAAGGTCCGCAATTTGTTTTATTGTAACCATTTTTAATCTCCCATAATATATGATTATATAATCATATTATACATCAAATTATATAAACATATATTACCTAAGAATTCTAAATATATACTTTTAGAAAACAAGCCTATTATGAATAATATTTTTAAATTTATATTCATAATAGGCTTTTATTAAATCAATACATTATTCTAATTCTTTATACATAAAATAATCAAAATCAGCTGGTTTATTCATACCACTTATATCTACACAGTTTATACCGACAAACGCTCCTGTAAAGAATCCGCCACCTCTAATATAATCATCAGATAATTTATATGAATCAAATGCAAGCGGTATTTTATTATATATTTTTCCATCAAATGAATATAAATAATAATATTTATCATATCTAACTTCAACTTTGAAATGTACTGCTTTCACATCTTCTGGAATAGCAATTTCATTACCAGCTAAAGGCATAGTGAAATTACCATTATCTGCACATACTATATCAATAATTCTACCTACATTTTCTTTCCATGTAATATGCACAGTAGTCCAATTTTCTGTATTATAATAGCAAACCATACCTGCCATTTGTTGGAATGTATCTGGTTCAAATTCTACACTTGTTGCAGCATCAAAATTAAAAGCTTGCCATCTTCTAGCTACAAAAGATTGTTTAAATAATGATGTTAATGATTCTTTACCATATAAACGTAAGAAACCTTTTCTTGCTTTTAATGTTGCCATGTCTTCTGTTAATGGTACTCTAAGTGATGCAAAATTTATATTTAATGTATCATCATCAAAATCATCTTTTTCAGGATAAGTTTTTTCCCATTTTTGTTCTGGTAAATTTGGTGCTTCTACTTCTTCAAGACCAGCTTTACCACCGACAACTACTGGCCAACCATTTTCCCAAGTAATTTTTTGAATAGCAGTTTCTCTACCTAATGGGCAGTAAGCATGTTGTTCTCTTTCTCTAATAGGATATTTATCAAAAGCAAGTGGTCTACCAGCAAATGTGCTAAATACCATTCTCCATTTTGAGTTTCAATTAAAGATGCATGTCCACATTTCTGCAATTTATTTGTTGGCTCTTTCCATGCGGATAATAAAGGATAATTTGGATCTGTTTCATATTCACCATCAATAGTCTTACAACGAGCTACTGTTTCACTATGCTGATATGTTGTGCCACCTTCAGCAACAAATAAATAGTACATATCATTTATATGATATAAATGAGGACCTTCTGTATATTTTATATCTGTACCCTTATAAATAATTTTTGGTTTTCCTATTAATCGTTTTTCTTCTACAGAATATTCTTGTAAACAAATTCCATAAAAATTATGATTATATACTCTATGATCCCAATACATATTTACTAGATATTTTTTACCATCAATATCATGAAATAATGATGCATCAAAACCTGAGCCATTTAATTCTATTGGATCACTCCATACTCCATCTACAGTATCACATGTAGTCAAATAATTTTTACAATCTTTCCACATGCCATCAACAACTTTTACATCTGTATAAATAAGCCAAAATTTACCATCAGCATAAGATAAATCTGGAGCCCAAATACCACCTGAATTAGGATTTCCCTTCATATCTAAATATTTAACTTCATTTAATGGATGTGCTACTAAATGCCAATTTACTAAATCCTTTGAATGATGTATCTGTACTCCTGGAAACCATTCAAATGTAGATGTTGCAATATAATAATCATCACCTGCACGACAAATGCTAGGATCTGGATTAAAACCTCTTAATACTGGATTTTGTATTTTCATAATCTTTACCTACCTATTTTTTATTAGATTTTACATATGAAATAATTATATCCGCTGCTTTATCTAAAGATACTTTACTTGTATTAATAATCATATCATAATTTTTAGGGTCTCCCCAATTTTGTTTTGTATAATATTTATAATAATTAGCACGCTTATTATCTTCTTCATTTAATTCTTTTAAAGATTTGCCATCATATACTTCTTTTCCTCTTTTTTCTCTATAATCATCATTTGCACAAATGAAGAAAGAATAATGATTTGGTAAATCTTCTAAAATAAAATCAGCACAACGACCTAAAATAACACAGTCATTATCATTTGCTAATTGTCTAATTGCTTTAGCTTCATTAATAAAAACATCATTATTAAAGCCTGTATTTCTACTGCCAAAGTTGAAAAATGGTATAAAACTCAAAGATAATGGTGTTACATTATTTTCTAGGTTTCTCAAGTTATCTTCACTCAAATCATCTATACCTATTTGAGCTGCTGCCAAATGAACTATCTGTCTATCAAATAATTTATAACCTAATTTTTCTGCAATTTTATTTGCTAATTCTCTTCCTCCGCTACCATATTGACGACTTATAGTAATAACAGTATGATTATTCATTTTTAGGCCTCCATAACAATAAAAATACTATTAAATTAAAATATTATTTATTTCTTTTTAATTTTCTTTTGCATGACGAATAGCTAAATCTCTTACCACTTGTGGATAAATTTTATCAATATTAGCTGTTAACATAATTAGAATTCCTAATACACAAATACCAATTGGAATATATGCACAAATAGCCATTATTGCTGTTATAGCACTATCAGATTGTACAGCTAAAGAACCATCATAATTTCCCATAGCTAGTACAATACCTGTTACTGCTCCACCTAAACCTGCACCAACTTTCATGCCAAAGCTAGTTACACTATAAGTTACACCTTCAATACGTTTATTAGTTTTCCATTCACCATAATCTACTACATCGGCAACTAATGCAAATAAACCTGCATTATGTGGAGCTCTACCAATACCAGCAATAACATTACCTAATAAAGCACAATAATAATTATCTGGGAATAAGGCAATAATACCAAAACCAATAATCATTACTACATATCCACCAATCATACAATTCCATTTACCAAATCTATTAGCAATTACAGGAAAGAATAAGCATGATAACATCATTGGTACATTGCCAAATAATACAAGCATACCAAATATATTTTCATCATGAAAAATGTATTTTACATAATACATCCCGCTACTACCATTTACTGCAAACATAATATAATCAATAACAAAAATTATTGCTAAATAAATAAAATATTTGTTTTTAACTAAATACCCTAAAGATTTTACAAAGCTTATATTTTCTTTTTTTACTTCTACAGGTTCTACACGTTCTTTACAGAAAAAGAAAGTTATTAATAAACAACACATAGCTATAATACCATAAATTGTTGTAATGCCAAACCAACCTAAAGCTTTAGCTGCTGGTGGTGTAACGAAAGAAAGAATTATTACTAAAAAGTTAACCATAAAAAAGCGAATAGAACTTAAGGATGTACGTTCTTTTTGATCATCTGTTATAAATGATAATAATGCATTATACGGCAAGTTAGATGCTGTATAAACAATAACTGTAAGGAAAAAATAAGTACAAAAAGCATAAATAACTTTTCCTGTTTCACTAATATCTGGCACACTAAACGTTAAAATTAAAGCAATAGCCATAAATGGAGCTGACCATAAAATCCATGGACGAGCTTTTCCCCATCTTGTTTTTGTCTTATCTATTATAGCTCCCATTACTAAATCACTAATACCATCAAAAATTCTTGAAGCTAACATTATACCGCCGACAGCAGCTGCACTAATCATTACACTATCTGTATAATAAATAGTCATAAATAACGCTAAAACATTCCAAACAAAGTTACAACCACAGTCGCCTGCACCAAAAGCTAGTTTTTCACCTAATGATATTTTTTGCGTTGCCATAAAAACTCTCCTCCTATATATACATAAATAAAAATTTATAACTTAGCTAAATCCTGATAACAACCTTTTAATTGCGCATATACTTTCTTGTATAAAGCATGTCCTTGTTTATAATATTCACTTTCTTCTTTTATTGGACTACAATTTGTTCCTGTTTTGATAAATTCATCACAAGCAGATACTACATCTTTGAAAATTCCAGCTCCTACACCAGCTAAAATAGCTACCCCTAATGCTGGACCTTCTTCAGAAGTCAATGTTTTTACTTCACATTCAAACATATCTGCAAGCATTTGGCGCCATACTGGGCTTTTGCCACCGCCACCACATGCCATCATTTCATCTACTGTTACACCCATTTCTTTCAAAATGTCATAACAATCACTAAGTGAATATGCTACACCTTCCATGACTGCTCTCATCATATTTTCTTTTGTATGAATTGCAGATAAACCAAAGAATACACCTCTACAATTTGGATCAAGATGTGGTGTTCTTTCGCCCATCAAATATGGTAAATACATCAATCTATCACTGCCACATGGAATTTTTGCTACTGCTTCATTCATGAGTACATATGGATCTTTTCCCAATTCTTCTGCTTTTGCTTTATAATTATCAGCTATATTATCGCGGAACCATTTAAGTGATAAACCTGCTGCAAGTGTTACACCCATTACATGCCAGCAACCTGGTACTGCACAACAAAAAGTATGAACTCTACCTTTTGGATCAATACTTAATTTATCTGTATGTGCAAATACTACACCGCTTGTACCAATTGTAGTAAATGCTTTACCGTCTTTTACAATACCAGTACCAATAGCTGCTGCCGCATTATCTCCTGCACCACCTACAACTACTGTATCAGTGCTAAGTCCTGATAATTTAGCAAATTCATCATTGATATGCCCTGTTACTTCTGGAGATTCATATACTTTTGCCAATAAGTTTTTATCTATATCAAGTTTTTCTAAAATCTCATCCGACCATTGACGTTTTGGAATATCTAATAATTGCATTCCACTTGCATCAGATACTTCTGTTGCATACTCACCTGTCATGCAAAAACGTACATAATCTTTTGGTAATAAAATATGTTTGCATCTTGCATAATTTTCTGGTTCATTATTTCTAACCCATAAAATTTTTGATGCTGTAAATCCTGTCAATGCTGGATTAGCTGTAATTTCTATCAATCTTTCAGCTCCAACCTTAGCAGTGATTTCTTCACATTCTTTTACTGTTCTTTGGTCACACCAAATAATTGAAGGACGAATTACTTCATTATTTTCATCAAGCATTACTAGCCCATGCATTTGACCAGATAAACCTACTCCTTTTACATCTTCAGGATTAATTTTAGATTTTGCCAAAACTTCTTGAATTGTATGTAAGGAAGCATTATACCAATCTTTTGGATTTTGTTCTGCCCAACCATTTTGTGGTTGATACATTGGATATTCTTCTGAAGCTGAAGCTATAACTTTCATAGTTTCATCAAATAATACTGTCTTTGTCGCTGAAGTACCTATATCTAAACCTAATAAATATTTCATAAAAATTCCCCTTTTAATATACAATAAACTATCTATAGCAATATATTAACTATAGATAGTTTATTTTTAAACAATTAATATGTTATATAATCTTTATAATCTTTAAACATTAAATATCTCAATTCTTCATCTTCTTCAACATCAGGAATGCGTGCTTGAGCTTCATAAAAACGATTATCTTTAGTATCATCATTCGTTGTAGATACTTCAAATAAAGCAATATCTCCAGTACCTTCTACACCTTGCCATTGATGATATTGATATGGTTTTAAAGTTACACTTTGACCTGGTTTTAAGAAAATTTCTCCACCATCTGGAATAGTAAAGTTCTTGCCATCTACAGTTACTTCTACTGGTGTATCTGCAAAACCTTCATTTTCGTCAGCATTGTATAAAGTTAATTTTAAAGTACCACCACCACGATTTATAATATCTTCCATTTTATACCAATGAAAATGAAATGGTAAAATCTGACCATCTCTAACAAATAACAATTTTTCACAATAATTTTTAGGGTACTTATCTTTTAAATTAAAATTGCCATTTCTAAAAGTGAAAACAGTAAGACCTACATGTTCAAAATCACTTGTACCAAAATCAGTAATATCCCAGCCTAGCATATTATCTACTATTTCTGCTTCATCTGATGTTACTTTTTTCCAATCTTCAAGTGTATAAAAAGCAAATGGTGGCAAAGGTATTTTAAAAAATTCTGCTTTATCAATTGTATAATCTATAATTTTATTAATTTCTGATCTTTTCATTATTATTATCCTTTCTCTAAACTAAATCTAAATGTAGTTCTACTATCATATGGTTTATCTGGAGTAATTATAATTTTATCTATTTCTTTTGTATTAACTATATCTGGTAATTGTTGAGTTTCTATTGTTATACCTTTATATTTTTTTAACTTATGTGATTCTAAATCATACAATGTATCAACTTTATTACAAGAATAAATAATTACAGCATCTTCAGTAGTATTCACATCCACTCGTATTCCTGTCTTATTTTCTTTTAAGGAAATATCATTTATAGATTTTTATTTAACTTAAATGCATGATCATAACCTTCGCTTACAAGTTTTTGCTGTTGATGAGTATTCATCCCATATAAGCCTACTTTTCTAAACTCTTTAAAATTAAAAACCTTTTCATTATCTACATTTAAAAAATCCCATGTTGGTAAAGTTTTTTCATCAACAACTGCTATTTCATCAGCATCAATCTTTAAATAATGATCCTGAATTGTATCGTTACTCTTACTACCTAATAAATTAAAATACATGTGATTTGTCATATTACAAATAGTTTTTTATTTGTTTCCACAAAATAATGTATCTCTAAAATATTATCATCATCCAAACTATATTCAACTAACACAGATAAATTCCCAACAAAACCATCATGTTCTTTATCTATTAATTTCAATTTTAATATAGATTTTCTATTATCTTCTTTAATATCTACATCCCAAAAACAATGATGAAAACCTGCTGTTCCACCATGTAAATGCCTATCTTTTTCATTTTTCTCTAATTTATACAAATCACCATCTAATTTATATATTCCATTACTAACACGACCAGCAATTCTTCCAATAATTGCACCAAAAACATAGGATTATCTTTATATAAAGATATATCTTTATATGCTAATATTCTATTATCTTTTATTCCATTTTTATCATAAAATAAAATTTTAGTTATAATTCCCCCATAATTTAATACTGAAACTTGCATTCCTGCTGTATTTTTTTAAATTATATTGATATACATCCTTATTATAAAATCTTGCTACTTTTTCTTTACTAATCATTTCATTAATCCCATTAAATTAATAGTGCAAGTATTGAAAAAATCAATACTTACACTTTATAAATTAACCTGAAATTTTAATACTAGATAAATCTAATTCTTTCTCATTTTCTTCATCTTCAATTACATCTTCTGCAGGTTTTCGTTTCAAAAATTGTAATAATATTGCAAATACACAAGAACCGGCAAATAAACTTAATAACCAATATCCCGGATTAGCTATTCCTGGTAATGCAAAAAAACCTCCTGCGGGAACAGTTGACGCACACTGAAAATACATCACTAACGCACCATCTACTGCAGCACCTGCTGCCGTACAAATAGTAATACGAACTAAATCATTTAATATTATTGGATAAGAACCTTCTGTAATTTGACAACATCCCATTAAAAATGCCGATTTTAATGCATCAGTTTCTTGTCCAGAAAATATATTTCTTTTTATTAATTTACTTAAAAAATATCCAATAGTTAATCCAAATGGAGCTATCATTGATGCTGAAATTAAAATAGATATTGGTGTTCCTATTCCTTGTGTCATTAATTGCATAACAAATACAAATACTACTTTGTTAATCGGTCCACCATAATCTATTGCAGATAAGATACCTATTACTAAACCTAAAAATAAAATTGAACTTCCATTTTGTAAACTATTTAATAAATTAAATACACCATCAGTTATTGCTAATATTACTATTCCTACTATATATTCCATAAATAAACCAACAATAATAGTAGTTAATAATGGTAATATTAATTGTGGAACAATACCTTCCATAAAACTAGGTACTTTTATTTTTTTCTTTAGATAATTTACTAAATAACCTGCTAAATAACCAGTTAATAGTCCACCTAAAAAACCAAAACCATTTGCTTTACATAAAAGCCCCAATAAAAATCCTGGTGCTATACCTGGTCTATCTGCAATAGAATATGCTATAAAAGTCGAAATAAATACTGGTAATAATCCTAATCCATCTCCACCTAATGTTGTTAATGCATCTGGAATAGAAAACCCTGCCCTATAATCTGTAATTGTTTGTCCGCCAAAAATATTACCAATTACCATTAACATACCAGCAGCACAAACATATGGTATCATATAAGATATCCCTATCATTATATGTTTTCTTATTTGTAAAGAAGCCATTTTTTTCACTCCTCTTTATTTTCCGACAATTTCTTCTATCTTTTTAATTAATGCAGTTGGTGAATGTACTGCTACTTCTGTTGGTATTTCTATAATCTTTTTACCTTCAAAACGTTCTTTTCCTTTTATTTGAATATCTACTGCTAAAATAACAACATCTGCATTTTTAATATTTTCAGATGTCAATTCATCTTCCACTCCAATTGTTCCTTGTGTTTCCATCTGGATATTATGTCCTGCTTTTTGTGCCGCCTGTACTAATTTCTTTTTAGCAATATAAGTATGTGCTATTCCTGCTACGCATGCTGCAACTCCAACAATATTCATAAAAAATCTCTCCTCTTAACAGATTATAAACTCATTTAATATTTATTTTATAATCCACAATAGCATGATAATCATGCTATTGTGGATTTTTAAACTACTAAATTAAAGCTTAAAACATTTTACTTTATCAATATCATTAAATAAAGCCATTTTTTCTTCAATAGTATCTCTACACATTTTAATACAAGATGGATAAATTACATTTGGTTCACGTTCAAAACCTTTTTCATTTAAATATTTTTCTACACCTTTCATAAAGCTGTATTTAATATCACTAGAAATATTAATTTTACAAATGCCACGTTTTACAGATTCTGCAATCTCATCATCAGCATTACTAGAACCACCATGTAAAACTAAAGGAATATCTACAGTATTTCTAATTTCTGTTAATAAATCTAATTTTAATTTAGGAACAAATCCTTTTGGATATATACCATGTGCTGTACCAATAGCAATTGCCAATGAATCAACACCTGTTTTTTCTACAAAAACCTTTGCATCTTCTGGTTTTGTATAAATAATTTCTGTTGTACCACCTTCAATAGAATCTCCAGTTGTGCCAATTGTTCCTAATTCACCTTCAACAGATACTCCTACAGAGTGCGCAACATCAACTACTTTTTTTGTTAAAGCAATATTTTCTTCAAAAGGTAAATGAGAACCATCAATCATTACAGATGTAAAACCTAATTGAATTGCATGAATACATTGTTCATATGTAGCACCATGGTCAAGATGCAATACCATTGGAACTTTACTATGATTTGCTTCATAAATTACACTACTAATAAAACTATCACGTAAAAAGCTCAATTCATCTGGATGAATAGCCATAATCACTGGTGCTTGTTTTTCTTCTGCACTTTCCATCATAGCTGTTAATAATTGTCCTGTTCCAGCATTAAAAGCAGGTACTGCAAATTTATTTTTTGAGCAACATCTAACATTTCTTTCATTGTAATTAACATAATTAAATTCCCCTTTTTATAAATTTTTAGTATATTATTCCATTTCTTGGGATAACAATCTTATTATTTCTTTTTTATCTTGTGTTGTAAGTAATTTTTCTAAAGTTTCATCATCTGCTAATGCCATCGCTACTTGAGACAATAATTTTAAATGCACTGTTGTCTTATCTACATTTCTAACAGCAAATAAAATCACAACATGAACTGGTTTATCATCAGGAGATTCCCATATCAAATCATTTATTGTTCTTCCAAAAATAATAGATGTCACTTGCACTGCATCTGATTTCCCATGAGGTATAGCAATATGATTACCTAATCCTGTTTGACCTTCTGCCTCCCTTAGATAAACATCTTTTACAAATAATTCTTTATCAAAAATTTTTCCTTCCTTATATAATATTTCTGTTAATTCTCTAATCGCTTCTTCCTTATTTCTAGCTTTCATATTCAAAACAATTAGATTTTCACTTAACACTTCTTCTATGTTCATATGATCACCCCTATCAAAGATTATTTAAAATCCAATTATATAAAATTTTTATTTTATCATTAGAAATAAATTTATTTTTATAAAAATATTTATATTATATTTATCTTTTTTATATCATCTTTCAAGAAAATCTCTGTTCCTAAATTATCACTTTTATAAAAATCAATATTTATTATTGATTCTATTTGAATATTCTTGAGAAAAATACTATTCTTTACTATATTATTTAATTGTTTTGGCGTTAATAATTTAATAGTATCTAATTCTTTCATTTCTCTTTCTATTGGTAGTTTTTTTATAAAAGACTCTCTAATGCGTCTTTCATCCGTCTTATTAAATAAAGCACTTACATATGCTACCGGTTTATCTATAGAAATTTGTAACTGTACTGTTGATATCACTAAATCTACATATTTTAAAGATAATACTGTTTCTAATTGTTTAGCTGAAACAACATCTACAATATTCCACTCTGGAAAATAATTTTTTATTCTTTTTTCTAATAAATGTGATGTACCAATTCCACTAGAACAAACTATTATAACTGATTTTTTATTAATAACCTCTTCAATGGCACTTTGAAAATATACTGTTAAATATGCTATTTCATCTTCACTAATCTTAGACAAATTATATTTTATTTCTATTTTAGACATTACTAATTTTAATAAAATCATTAACTCTGATAATTCTAATTTAACTTCATCTAAAATAGGATTTTTTATAAAAATTTTATATTTAACACGATTTAACATAGGTCTTAAATGCAATAATAAAGCTCTGTATAATTCATCATTGAAATGAAATTCTATTGGAAATATATTTAAACAAGTGGTAATAATTTCATCTGCTATTTGTTTTACATATTCATCCTCAATACTATCAATATTTTTCTTTTCCTTTAAACCACCTGATGATGCTAAATATCTATACAAATAAAAAATTTCTGCATTATTTAATTCCACATTAAAAGTATTTTCTATATCTTTTGCCATTTTTACTGAAGCTTGATAAAAAGCTTCATTATAAAATTTATTTTGTAAATCTAACTTAGAATATATCGTTTTATCTCTTTTTATTCTATTTATTAAAATCAAAATATGTGTTACTAAATTAATATAATATGGATCTGTTATTTTATAATTCAAAAAAGCCTCTGCATTTCCAATTATTTTTTCTATTTTTTCTATATTTTTATTTCCAAAATGTTCTTCTAATTCTTCTAAAGTAGCATTATCAATACGTGAATATACTTTTTTATTGAATTATTATTATAATTTATCATTTGATTTAATATATCTACCAAAGCTTTTCTAATATTAGTTTCTTCACCTATTAATTTAGTTCCAGACACATCTTTCTTTAATTTTAAACCATAAACACTTAATTTTTCTTCAATAACTTTAAAGTCATTTACAATACTGGTCTTACTCACAAAATAATTATCTGATAATGATTGTATCGATAATTTGGTTCCATCTAACAAATCATATAAAATTTTCATTCGTCTTTGTTCTGTCGTTAATTCTAATTTTCTAGGTTGCTCATCTAATAAATCATTTATCAATATCTTATTTTTATTAGATAATCTTATTCCTTTTCCAGATATCTTTTCAATTTTTATACTTTGTTCTTCAAAATATTTCAAATCATTTCTAATAGTTTTATCTGAACAAGATAATCTTTCTGAAAAATATCTAACAGGTTTAAAATCATTAAGCTCTATTAAATATTCTAGAAGCTTTTTTTGTCTATATTGTAATTCTTTCATATCAAGCTCCTCCTATCTTGTTTCTGGTATTATAATATCATTTATAATATTTTTCCTAAATACCAAAATCTTTCCACAATTCCTCAATATATTTAGTATACTAAAATTACCATATTTAAATATAGAAATAATAAAAACACTTTATATCAATAAATTTATTTATATCGATATAAAGTGTTTTTATTCACAATATATTTATCTTCATCAAATATTAAATTCTACTTTGCCACTTATTCTAGCTTGTTCTAATACTTTCATTACATTTAAACTATGTTCTAATGTTTTATAACAAGTAGCTAAATCTTGTTGTTTAAATATCTCTGTGAAGGCTACAAATTCATTGACCATGCGATGATTGTATTTTTCTTTATTTATCAAGATTTCTTCTTCGCCTTTTTTATGAACTTTGACTAATGCACAAGCATTTGGTGCTCCTACTAATTCCATATAGCCTTTTTCACCTTGAAATACAATTCCACTAATACTTTCGGAGTCTTTAGCTGCACTACATACTACTGTATAATCATCATAATCTAATAATGCTGTACCAGAAATATCTATACCATTAAAACCTAGGTTTGGTCGATAAATAACTTCTTTTGGTGTGCCTAATACACCCATGACAAAATGTAAATTATAAATATTTAAATCATATAAAGCACCCCCTGCATGTTCAGGGCTAAATGCTGGTGCTACATCTTTATTCAAATATCTATCATAACGGCTAGAATATTGTGCATAATTAGCATGAATATAACGCAATTGACCGATTTGATTTAAATTCTCTTTTATATATTGATAATTTGGCGCATATAAAATAGTGATAGCTTCAAATAAAAATAGATTTTTAGCTTTAGCTAAATCTATTAATTCTTGTGTCTGTTTTGCTGTAATGGTAAAAGGTTTTTCACAAATAACATTTTTCCCTGCCTCTAGTGCTTTTTTTGTATATTCATAATGCACACTATTGGCTACAGCTACATAAATAAAATCTATCTCGCTATCTTCTAGCATTTGATTATAATCTGTATATATTTTAGCGATATTAAATTTATTTGCTATTTCTTCTGCTTTTTGTCTGCTCTGTGGTCGACTACATATAGCTACTATTTCTAAATCTTGAATATTTTTTGTAGCTCCTATCATTTCATGTACAATTTTGCCGTTTCCAGCAATACCTATTTTCATAAGTATTCCCCCTTTAATATTTAGTTATATTTTGAATTATTTTTATTCCTGTATTTATTTCTGCCAAAGACAAAGTAGCAAAACTCAAACGTATCTGTTTATTAGGGGCATTGCGCACAAAAAATGGTGCACCATCGCAAATTATTACCCCTTCATTTCTAGCTTTTTCAATTATCTCACTTGCATTTAATCTATCCGGCAAATTTAGCCACAAAGATAATCCCCCTTGTGGTTTTAAATAATCTATATCTTTAGGCAAACATTTTTTTGCCATTCTAAGAGCAAATTCAAATTGTGTTTTATACACACTGCGAATAGAATTTAAATGTTCTTGCCATAATCCTTCACGCAAATAATAATCAAAAACTCTCTGTGTAAGTCCAGAAGTCGCTATATCTGAAATATGTTTTACATTTAATAAAGTCTGTGCCAATACTTGAGGCATGATTAAATAAGCAAGTCTTAATCCTGGCATGAAAATCTTCGATAAACTGCGAATATATATCACTCGATCATCTGTATCATACGCTTTTAAAGGGATAGGAGATTTTTCTTGATAACAAAGACCACTTATATAATCATCTTCCAAAATATAGGCATTATAAAAACGAGCCAATCCCATTAAACGGCGACAATTAGCTTTTGTATAAGATATACCTGTAGGATTTTGAATATTAGGCATCACATATATCAATTTAGGTCTAAATTTCCTTAATTTATTTTCGAGGTCAACTAAGTCAATACCTTCTTTTGTCAATTTAATATCTATAATTTTCGCCCCACAAGAACGAAAAGCCGCTATCGCTCCTGGATAGGTTGGATTTTCTACAAATACAATATCTCCATGTTTTAAAATAGCACGTGCACTATATCTATGCCTTGTTGTGCACCTGAAATAATCTGAATATATTCTGGTGTTGTATTTATCCTTTTTTTCGCTAATTCTTGAGTAATCGATTGGCGAAGTGGCAAATAGCCTTGACTGTCTTGATATGTAAATGCATATCCTTTGTCTCTTTCCAAAATTTTATTTACCACTTGCTTAAAAGTCTCTATGGAAATCATATCCGGATTTAAGGATATCGTACTCATATTTATCACATTTTTTTGACCTTGCAAAATTTTTAAGTCATCAGTTAAATCAATAGGAATGTGATTATTCTCTTCTAATTCATCAATAGTATTAATCACTTGTTCAGCCACATAACTTCCGCTACCACGCTTACTAAAAATAAAACCATTTTTTTCTAATTCTTTGTAAGCATTAACCACTGTACTTGGATTTACTTGCAAATTTTGAGCTAGACTTCGCACAGCTGGTAATTTATACCCTGGTGATAATAAGTGCTGTTTTATCATTAATTTTATTTGCTCATATAATTGTACATATAAAGGCTCTTTTAAATCTTTGTCTAATTGTATCGATACAAATTCAATTAATTTATCCTTCATTCTTGCTATTTTTTCTCCTTTATCTATAATTTATAAAATTTAATTTGCAAATTTAAATATTGTATTGATACAATTTTATCATTTTAATTAATATACTACAATCAAAGGAGCCTATCATGAATAATCGTTACAATTTAAATAAAAATCTCGCACAAATGCTCAAAGGCGGAGTTATTATGGATGTTACCAACGTAGAGCAAGCAAAAATAGCTCAAGAAGCTGGTGCTGTTGCAGTTATGGCACTTGAACGCGTACCTGCTGATATACGTCGTGAGGGTGGAGTTGCTCGCATGTCAGATCCTAAAATGATACGAGAAATTAAAGAAGCTGTTTCTATCCCTGTTATGGCAAAAGCTCGCATTGGTCACTTTGTTGAAGCTCAAATATTACAAGCTATCGGCATTGATTATATTGATGAATCAGAAGTTTTAACACCAGCTGATGACGAAAATCATATCTATAAACAAGATTTTGATATTCCTTTTGTTTGTGGTGCTAGAAATTTAGGTGAAGCACTTCGTCGAATTGGTGAAGGTGCTAGCATGATTAGAACAAAAGGTGAAGCAGGTACTGGAAATGTTGTTGAAGCTGTTCGTCATTTTAGAACTATGCAAAAAGATATCAATAGAGTAAAATCTGCCACATCTAGTGAGTTAATGCATATCGCTAAAGAAATGGGAGCACCTTTTGATTTAGTTTGTTATGTACATGAACATGGAAAACTTCCTGTTGTTAATTTTGCAGCTGGTGGTATTGCCACTCCTGCTGATGCTGCCTTAATGATGCAATTAGGTGTTGATGGTGTATTTGTAGGCTCTGGCATCTTCAAATCCGGTGATCCACAAAAACGAGCAAAAGCTATTGTCGAAGCTACTACTTTTTACAATGATCCTGAAAAACTAGCTAAAATATCAGAAAATCTCGGTGAAGCTATGGTCGGTATAGAAATAGATACTATTCCTCAAGAACAACAAATGGCAAAACGTGGCTGGTAATGTGATATGAATAAAATAATAGGTATTTTAGGTATGCAAGGGGCTATTGCTGAACATCAAGAAATCTTATTGCAAATACCACATACAAAAACTCGTATAGTAAAACAGCCAAAGATTTAGATTGTATTGATGGGCTTATTTTACCTGGTGGCGAGTCTACAGCTATAGGAAAACTTCTTGATTATTTTAGCTTAAAAGAAATTTTACGGCAAAAAATCATTTCAGGTTTACCTGTATTTGGCACTTGTGCTGGTTTAATTTTGCTTGCTAAAAATATTGAAAATCAAACAAATACGCATCTTGCAACTATGGATATAACAGTTAAACGCAATGGCTATGGCTCTCAATTAGATAGTTTTTCTACCAATTTATTAATTCCTACCATAGATAAAAATATGCCTATTCCTTTAGTATTTATTCGTGCTCCCTACATCACTAAAACAGGTAAAGATGTACAAATTTTAGCTACTTTAGATAATAAAATCATAGCTGCACGACAAAAAAATATGCTTGTAAGCTCTTTTCACCCTGAATTAACTAATGATTTAAGATTTCATCAATATTTCTTATCTATGATATAAAACTAAAAAACAGCCTCCTAAAAATAATTAATTTTCAGAGGCTGTTTTTTATTAAATTAATATTTATCTATCAACTTTTCTTAGAATTCTAACTACAATAAAATGATATATCAATAATCCCACTAAACCAACTATGCCTACTCCTAATAAAACACCTGCATAGTGATTTACTAAATCTGATGAAGATACACTAAACATTAAATCTTTTTTATCTATAAAATATGCTGAATAAGTAAAACCTACCGACATCGCAATATTAATACATAAATTATAAAAACCTAATGCTGTACCTGCGTTTTCTACAGGAACTAATTTTAATCCTATATCAATAAGTGGTGCATACATAAAAGCATAAAAACAGGAAAAAATAACTATTATAATTGTAAATAAAATTATTGGCTGTCCAATTAATAAAATACTTACAAATACACTTAATATTATCATTACAATAGCTAAATATACACATTGTTTACTTGAAAAATATTTGCTAAATTTTCCTGATAATGCGCCAACTATTGCTGCTGAAATACATGCTGGAATAAACATTAACGATATAGTATCTAAATTTACTTTATATACTTCAATCAATAAGAACGAAAATGAACTTAAAGCATATGAAGCATACAATGAATAGATTATAAATGCTACAATTAAAACGCTAGCATATAATTTATTTTTAAAGAAATCTATACTGATAAATGCCTTTTTATTTTTAGTTATATATGCAAAAAATACTGCTACAGATAAAATAAATCCGCCAAATATATACCAATCAAATGAAGAAATACATATCAATATAGATGTAGCTGTAATCGCTACTAATATCATACCAATGATATCTACATTACTTTTACTACCGCTATCTTTTGGTAAATATTTCCACAAAAATGGTATTAATACAAGTGTAAATAATGGTATTAAAAATAATTCATGCCACTGTAAATAAGTAGAAATAAATCCACCCGTTAATAAACCAATAACAGTTGCAATCTGGAAACTACTCGTACTAAATCCCATATATTTCTTTTGCTCTTTAGGATTTAAATATTTAGCTACTGTAATTAGATATAAAGTCTCTGTAGCACCTAAACCTGTTGATTGAATAACACGAGCTGCCACTACTAACCAATAATTTTCATGAACTACATATCCAATTAATGAACCTGTACAAATTAAAATTATACCTGCTACTAGAAGATTTCTAATACTTATAGAGTCAGATAATGCTGCATATACTACAGCTCCAATACCAATTACCAATCCAGATAAAGTCACTTGCCAACTAACTGTACTTGCTGATACTCCAAAATAATTCACTAATTCAGGAGAAATAATCTTAAAAGAATTATCTATAACTAATGAAAAATCATTAAAAATAAAATCATAGGTACAATTATATTAACTTTTATAGGTGTTTTATCTGCAGGAGTTTGTAAATTATCCATTAAAATGCTCCTATTCTAATAAACCTAAAAAACTTTTACCATTTTCCATAGATTTAACTTTAAAATTATCTATAATTGTCGCTGATATATCAGCAAATTTTCCTATAGGTAATACACCCTTTTGTTTAAATTGTTTGCTATATGCTAATAATGGTACATATTCTCTCGTATGGTCAGTGCCTTTATATGTTGGGTCATTGCCATGGTCAGCTGTAATTATCAATAAATCATCATCATGCATATTTTCTATAATCTCAGGAATTCTTGCATCAAATTCTGCTAGTGCTTTAGCATAACCTTCTACATCACGTCGATGTCCATATGAAGCATCAAAATCCACTAAATTAGTAAAACTCAAACCTTCAAAATCTTGTTTTAATACATCTACTAATTTATCTACACCGTCCATATTACTTTTTGTATATACGAATTCTGTTATGCCCTGTCCATTAAAAATATCATTTATCTTTCCAATAGCAATAACATCTTTTCCTGCTCCTTTTAACATATCTAAGGCAGTTTTTCCATGAGGATTTAAGGCATAATCATGACGATTACTAGTGCGTACAAAATTTTCTTCTGTACCTAAATATGGACGCGCAATTATTCTTCCTACTAAATATGGTTCTTTATCTGTTATACTGCGAACATATTTACAAATTTTATATAATTCTTCTAATGGTATAATTTCTTCATGTGCTGCTATCTGTAAAACTGGATCAGCTGATGTATAAATTATTAAATCTCCAGTTTCCATTTGATGTTTACCATAATCATCTAAAACTTTTGTACCACTATATGGCTTATTGCATACAACTTTTCTACCAGAAAAATCTTCTATTTTTTAATTAATTCTTCTGGAAAACCTTCTGGATACACTTTAAATGGTTTTTCTGTTTTTAAACCCATAAGTTCCCAGTGACCTGTCATAGTATCTTTACCAACTGAGACTTCTTCTAATCTTGTAACATAACCAATTTGATGTTTATTTTTATCTATTTCTTGTAAATCACGAATAGCACCAATACCTAATCTTTCCAAATATGGGATATTTAAATTCGTATATTTAGCTATATTACCTAATGTATCTGCTCCTTCATCATTAAATAACTTTGCATCTGGAGCTTGTCCAATTCCTACAGAATCTAATACAATTACATGCACTCTTTTAAAAGACATTATCTTCACCTCAAATTATCTAGTAGCAACTTCAAGCGCAATATCCATCATTTTTGTAAAAGAAGTCTGTCTTTCTTCTGGAGTTGTTTTCTCGCCTGTAATAATATGGTCGCTAACTGTCATAATACTTAATGCTTCTACACCTAAATATATAGCATTCCAATAAAGTGCTGCTGTTTCCATATCTACTGCTAATACATTTAAATCCATCCATTTTTTTAATGCATCAGCATCTGCATTGTAAAAGAAATCAGAAGATAATACATTTCCTACATGTGATGTTTGAGCGTGTTTTTCACAAGTAGCTTCTGCATCTTTTAATAAATTAAATGAAGCTATTGCTGGTAATGTACCTGGTAAATTATATTGACTTGCATAATTAGAATCAGTTGCTGCCCCCATGGCTAATACAACATCATATAAATTCATATTCTTTTGCATAGCCCCACAAGTACCAATTCTAATCAATCTTTTCACATCAAAAAATTTGATTAATTCATAAGAATATAGCGCCATACTTGGCATTCCCATACCAGTTCCCATAACAGAAACTAGTTTTCCTTTATATTCTCCTGTATATCCAAACATATTTCTTACAGAATTAAATCTTTGTGCATTTTCTAAGAAATTTTCAGCGATAAATTTTGCTCTTAATGGATCTCCTGGTAATAAGATAGACTCTGCAATTCTTGCGTTATTTTCTAATTTAATATGTGGTGTATTCATGATTATTTCCTCCAATGTTTTTAAAACGATAAATTTTCTAAAAAATTATACAATATGTTAACTCGTATATTTTTTTAATTATTTTCTATACAAGTATTTATATCATTTCTTAGAGTGATTTGTCAATATAAAATTTAAAAACCATTATAAAATCAACAATTACATATCTATTATTTTATAGAACCATAAAATAATCACTAAAAAAATCAATATACAAGTTGTTGAAATTGTTCTTTTTTCTGTTAAAATATAATTAAGTATTAGAACACACTTTAGAAGAAAGAGCTGAATTATTTTGAAAAAACCGCCAAAATTCCTTTATATGTAAAAACATATGAGAGTTTATTTGATAAGATAAAATCTGGTGAATTTAAAAATCAATTACCTAGTGAAACGGATTTATCTGCTCAATTAAAAGTTAGTCGTACTACACTTCGCCAAGCTTTAGCCCTTTTACAAGACGATGGCTTAATAAAAAACCTCCACGGTATTGGTAATTTCATAGTTAACCCTAATGACATCAATAATACCGCTACTACACTTGAAAAAGTTTCCAATCCACTTTATCAAACACATAGTGAAACTTTTGATGATCATGATATTTCTTTTAAATTAGTTTTAGATAGTGAATATACTAAAGATATATTTCATCAACGTTCTTCTGCTGTTGTATCTTGTGAACGTTGTTATTTTAAAAAGAAAAAGTCTCTTGCTTTTGTTTTTACCTTTTTACCTATAAATTCTATTGATTTACTCAATATAGATTTAAATAATAAAGATTCTCTATTTAATGCATTAGAACATGATATTTATAAAATCTGTACTAAATCTGATTTAGAAATCAAAATATCTAATGCCGGAACGACCATTACACAAAAATATAAAATGTTTGATAGCAATCAATGTGTCTTAATTATGGAAACTTTATACAAAGATGATAAGGTTATTTGTCACAATAAATTCTATATTCCTAAACAATTTGCCAACATAAAAATATCCAGAAAATAAAAAAAGCAGGAAAAATCCTGCTTTTTATTTATTATAAACTTGCCCTAAATAATGTGTTACAAACTGTTGTGCTATTCTGCCGGAGCGTCCAGAATGTTCTTTTTCCCATGCCCCAGCTTTTACGCGCAATTCTTCTTTAGATAATTCTATGCCATGCTGTTTTAATAAACCATCTACAATATCTAAATATTCTTGTTGGTTTGGTGCCATATAATAGATGATTAAACCAAATCTATCAGAAAGTGAAATAGTTTCATTCAATGTATCACTGCGGTGCATATCATCATCATTTGCCCCTCTATCTTTATAACTTTCTTTAATCAAATGACGTCGATTTGATGTAGCATAAATAAGTACATTTTCAGGTTTTGCCGAAGCACCACCTTCAATTGCTGATTTTAAATATTTATATTCCACTTCAAATTCTTCAAAAGATAAATCATCTAAGAAAATGATGAATTTCTTACTGCTAAAATCTCGCAAACGCTCCATAATAACAGGTAAATCTATTAATTGCTCTTTAGTTAATTGAACTAAACGCAAGCCCTTATCAAAGAAAGAATTAACCACTGCTTTTACACCTGAAGATTTTCCTGTACCTCTTGCCCCTACAAGTAAAACATTATTTGCTGGCTTATCTTCTACAAAGGCTTTCGTATTGGCTAATAATTCTTGTTTCTGATATTCATAGCCTATTAAATCTTGAAGCTTCATAGTTTCAAAATGTTTAATACCAACTAAACTATCCTCATCACTATCCCAACGGAAAGCTCGATAATCTGCCATATCTCCACTGCCAAATGTTCTATAATAATTAATAAAAACATCTGCCTTATCCTTGCTAGTTTGTGCTTTATCTAGATTTTCTACTAATAAATTAAACGCTGTAGATTGATTAATATTTGTCGGTTCATAATCATCTAATAAATCGCAATCCAAAAGTAAACTAGGTTTTAAAAGCAATAATTTTTCTATTAATTCAATATCATGACAAAAAGCTTGATACAAACTTTTACCGATTTTACCACCAGATTTTTCCACCGCATAAGACACACAATTACTTTGATGAGCTACAGTATAAATCATATATGAACGTATAATATTTCCAGATAAACCCAACTGCTCCGCTTTATTAATCAACTTAGCAGCAACAGCTCCTTTATTTAAATTTTCTCGAGAAATAGTTTTCTCTATATCTCTAAAAATATCATCATTGAATAAATCTTGAAATACCAATAAATTATGTAAATCCATAAAAATACTCCTTTCAAATGCGTTTCCTTATAGTTTACAACATTTCAATAAAAAATTAAACACACCAGCAAAAATTATTTTATAAATTACGCAAAAGTATTCATGGAAAAAACAAATATAAAATAAAAACCTCGAGAAACATAAAACTACCTTTCTCGAGGTTTTTATTATTAATAATATAAACTTCTGTTATTTTCCGTTATATTATTATTTGTCAAATACAGAGATATCTAATTGGTCAAAACCACTTAATAATTCTTTCATCATAGCTGTGATTTTTGCACAATCGCCTTCGCCATTACCTTCTACATTAAGTGGCATATTAGGATCATGCAAAGATTGACGAAGCAATGCCCAGCCATTTGCTTCACCTTTAAAGCTAATACGTACACCTTCATAATTTGGTGTTACAATATGATATCCTTTTTCTTTTGCACGAGATGTAAATGCTTCTAAAACTTTTGCTCCATAAGCTTTGAAATCTTCACCTTTTAATTTTAAGCGATATTCTGCTGTTTCAAATTGTGGTTCAAGTTTTTCAATCAAGCTATTTAAAGTTTTACCTTCTGCTTTAGTTTTAGCTGCAGCAATCAAGAGTTTAACTGCCATATATGCACCATCATCAAGATAATAATTTTCTTTAAGTGCACCATGACCACTTGTTTCAATAGCGAGTGGAGATACTACGCCTTCTTCATTTAAGCGTTTGCATTCATTGATTACATTTTTATAACCACGTTGGAAACGATGATGTTTTAAATGTAATTCACCTTCTAAAAACGCAGTCAATTTATCAGAAGTTACAGAGTCAGTAACGATAGTGGAATTTGGATAATCTTTAACTAAGATAGCAGCCATCATAGCAATGAGTGCATCACGATTTACTTCTTGACCATCGCTAAATACAGCAGACATTCTATCTACATCAGTGTCAAAAATCAAACCTAAATCAGCTTTATTATTAAGCACTGCACCACGAATAGCATCCATAGCTTCTTTATTTTCTGGATTTGGAATGTGATTTGGGAAATGTCCATCTGGATCTAAGTATAAGCTACCTGTAGTATCTGCACCTAACTGAGCTAAAACTTTTTGTGCAAAAATCCGCCAGCACCATTACCTGCATCTACTACGATATGATTGCCTGTAAGTGGTTTATCATAATTATCTTTACTGTTGATACCTTCACGGATTTTTGTGCAAAGATTTTCAGCATAAAGAGAAACTAAATCAAATTTTTCTACATTACTAATATCCACTGTTTGTTCAGTCAATTCGCAAGCGATTTTGAGCATATCAGTGAGGTCTTTCTTTTCCATACCGCCATTTTCTGGTTCAAAGAATTTAATACCATTGCGATTAAATGGAAGATGGCTTGCAGTAATCATCATAGAACCATCATATTTTGTTTCTTCATATACTAAAGACATAAACATAGCTGGAGTTGTAGCCATAGAACAATCAACAGCTGTTGCCCCTTGAGCTACAATTGCCATTAAAGCTTGTTGTTTTAACATTGGTGCAGAAATACGAGAATCATGACCTACTGCGATTTTTAATTCACTTGCTTTTTTGCCACTTTTTTGCTGAGCCATAAAACGAAAGCTTGCACAATGCGATTAGCATATTCTGGTGTCAAAGTAACAGGTTCATCAGCTACACCTTCAACTGCTACACCTCTGACATCACTGCCATTTTGTAATTTTAAAATTGGATCCATAAAATCTACCCCTTTTTCTCTTAATCTATACTAAATATCTTTACGATATGTAGCTCTTTATCACTGTTAAAAATTCCTCACCATATTTTTGTAATTTAAATTCACCTACACCGCGAATATTTTTCATCAATTCTAAATCAGTCGGTTTATCTGTTGCCATCTGTGTAAGTGTAGCATCAGAAAAAATCATATATGGTGGTAATTTTTCTTTTGTTGCTAATTCTTTACGCAAACTGCGCAAAGCTTCAAATAATTCACCTTTAGCCTTGGCTTTTTTACAATTACCATCTTTTGCCAAACCTTTTTTTGACCACGAAGCACTTGCCATGACAATTCATTTAAAGTAACCACGGGATATTGGCTTTCTGTGATATCTAAGTATTGCATAGCACTGAGTCTCAAAATTAAATCACTGATATCTTTTAGCTTTCGCTCTTTCATCAAGCCATACGTAGATAAACGCTCAAAATTAAATTGTTTTACCTTTGCACTTTTTGAACCTTTTAAGACTTCAGCTATCATTTTCACGCCGAAACGTTCATGCATACGATAGACACACGATAAAACCTTTTGTGCGTCAATTGTAATATCTATCAATTCGCCTTCTAATTTGCAATTACTACAATTATCACAATGTTCTTCCACATCAAATTCACCAAAATAATGCAAAATAAATGCTCTTAAACATTGCGGTGTATGACAATAATCCACCATAGACTGCAATCTTTTATATTCTAATTGTTGGCGAATTTCACTTTCTGTAGATTTACTTATCAAAAACTTTTGAAGCTGTGTATCTTGCGGACTATACAGTAAAATACAATTTCCTGAAAGTCCATCACGACCTGCTCTACCTGCTTCTTGATAATACGCTTCCATATTTTTTGGCATATTATAATGAATAACATAGCGCACATTTGGCTTATCTATGCCCATACCAAAAGCATTTGTCGCCACCATGACAGAAAGATTATCATAAAGAAAATACTTCTTGCATTTGATTTCTTTCCTCATCTGTCATACCGGCATGGTATCTGCCTGCTTTAATGCCCTTTATTTCCAATAAAACTTGCAAAGCATCTACATCTTTTCTAGTGCCTACATAGATAATTCCAGCTTCATCTTGATGTTTTTTTACATAATCTATGACAAATTTATCTTTTACTTCTCCTCTTAATACGGAAAAATATAAATTGGGTCTATCAAAACCAGTTACAAATATATTAGGTTGTTTAAGCCCCAATAAATTTATAATATCTGTTTTTACCTCTGGCGTAGCTGTTGCTGTAAAAGCACTGATAATCGGCTTAATGCGCAGTGAATTAGTAAAATTTAAGATATTACGATAACTAGGACGAAAATCATGTCCCCATTGTGATAAACAATGCGCTTCATCAACTGCTACCATACTAATATTTAAATTTTTAAAACTATCTGGTAAATATTCAGATGTTAATCGCTCTGGTGCTATATAAATAATTTTATAAAAACCAGCAGATATATCTTGTAAATCCTTATATAATTGAGCCTTACTGACAGAACTATTAATATATACTGCCGCTATCCCTAGCTGACGCAAACTATCAACTTGATCTTTCATTAAAGAAATAAGTGGCGATATAACAAGTGTTACCCCTTCAAATAATAATGCAGGGATTTGAAAACAAATAGATTTTCCCGCACCTGTAGGCATAATCGCCACTGTATCATTTCTATTTAATAAACTTTCAACTACTTTTTTCTGCCCTGGTCGAAAGTCTTCATATCCATAAAATTTTTGTAGTACTTGTCTTGCTTTATTCAGCATCATAATATTTCAATAAGGCTTGAGTGCCATTATTTTCATAACCTTCTTTGGCTAATTTTTCATATAGAGATTTTGCCAATTTCAATCCTGGTAAATCTAAATTCATTTCATCAGCTGACTCTATAGCTATTTTCATATCTTTAATAAAATGTTTAATGAAAAATCCTGGTGCAAAATCACCTTTTAACATTCTTGGTGCTAAATTGCTAAGCGACCATGAACCTGCTGCACCTGTAGAGATTACATCTAATAAATCTTGAGGATTTAATCCACATTTTTTCGCATAAGCAACAGCTTCACAAACACCCATCATATTAGAAGCAATAGCTATTTGATTGCTCATTTTTGCATATTGACCAGAACCTGCTTTGCCAAAATAGCAAATAGTTTTTCCCATAGCTTCAAAAATCGGTAAAACTTCTTCATAAACTTCTTTATCGCCACCGACCATAATGGCAAGTGTACCATTTTTTGCTCCTACATCTCCACCAGATACAGGTGCATCTAAAGATTTTATTTCATATTTTTGAGCTTCTTGATAAATTTCTTGAGCCAGTTTTGGACTAGAAGTAGTCATATCTATAATTATGCTTTGTGGTTTTAAATTTTTAATTACGCCATTTTCACCTAAATAGATTTCTGCTACATCTTGAGGATAACCCACCATAGAGATGATTACATCTACATTTTGGGCTAAAGCTTTAGCACTATCAAACCATTTTGCGCCTTTGGCTAATAAATTTTCAGCTTTTTGCTTTGTACGTGTATAAACCATGACTTCATATCCAGCTTTTAAGAGATTATCTGTCATGGATTTTCCCATTACACCAATGCCAATAAAACCAATTTTTAGTTTTTGCATATATTTCACCACTTTCTTTTACCTGAAACTTATTACAACATAAATTTATAATATAAAGCAGCTACACAAATCGTATAACTTATAAAATATTCCCATGAACTGCCCACGCGAAATAATTTTATACCTATTTTTTTCTTTCGCCATATAAGCGGTACTTTACCACAAATTCCATCTTCAAGAATATGCAGTAAGGCTCCTACACAGACAAATATCGGAATTTGTGCTATTCCCAAAATAAGTCTTTTAATACACCAACTTCATGTAAATA
>ENA-OPZD01000103-OPZD01000103.1-human-gut-metagenome-genome-assembly--contig:-NODE-103-length-32845-cov-3.100128_pt1 | contig 32845 bp, 38 predicted proteins | sample MGYA00242479_ERZ504495 | MGnify/ENA primary metagenome ERZ504495 (study PRJEB26092, sample SAMD00036286) | human gut metagenome | host: Homo sapiens | study: EMG produced TPA metagenomics assembly of... | reverse complement strand
CAAAGATTCAAAGAGTAATAGTACGCCGGCATCGATCACAACTAAGATAAATGCCACGTTACAATAAATGGCTATAGGGATTACTAAAGCCATTTCTTAACATATAAGCCAATAAAAATGCAATCTGTAAACTCAACTGGTCCCAGATCATAAAATCCAGTGTTTTTCCCATCCTCTGGCGCTTTTTCGATACATATCCCCACTTCATCCTTTTTCGTTTGCGTTTGTAACAGAGCCGGAAATGTCTCCCGGCTCCATCATAATAGTTGTTATTTTACAAGAACCTGTACAGTACAAGAACCTGGTACTTCAAAACTTACATATTTTGTATTCCAGTTAATGGTAGGATTCTTAACTGTAACCCAATTGCTCGTATTGTTGTCTAAGTAGATAATTACAATATCTTTGCCTGCGGTTAAGGTACTTACATACAGATTAACTGTAGAACGAACATCATGTCCATTTTTCTGAGAGATGATCGCACGGGTTTTACCTACATTAGCATACTCTTCCAGACCTGCATTAGGAACAAGATCACTAGCCTTTTTGGTTCCGTTATTTAAGCCATTAATCTGACTTACAGATTCATCACCAAGTCCGGCAGTTTCTGCTTCACCAGTTGCAATACTCTGATCAACGTCACTATTGGAAGCATCTTCAATCAATCCCATAGTTACTTCAGAACCATCCTTTGTAACATTGGTTACTTCCTGTCTTTCGTTGTCTCTTCCCTGGACAACAGTTGCTTCTGCTACTTTGTTTACTCCTGATCCTGCATTGGACTGCTGGCTGCCAGTATTAGTATTATTCTGGCTTTGGCTTGATGAATCCTGACCAATAGTTCCATCAGACTGGCTACCAGGACTTGTAACTGCACCAGCTACTACCGGCATTGCTACCATAGCTGCAGCCATTGCCATAGCTACTAAAGCTTTCTTCTTCATGGTTATCACGCCTTCCTCCTTTTGGGGTAAAATATATTTCAATAAGCAGCGTGTTTCCCACACTGGATATTGTATAGTAATTATTCTGTTTCCCGGTAAAACAGATCTAAAATGATCTGGATCGCTGCCTGACGGTCAGCACGGTATACATCGTACTTCTCTGTTATCTCTTCTACTCCGGGAACTGTGTAAAATCTTCGCTGGTTAAACTGCCAGCTTCCATTCCATCCATTGCTATCTTTACATACTGATCCTTGGTCATATCTGTTACCATATAATCCTGAATCATGTCAAACAGATGTACCACGATCTGGCTGTCTGTCTTGGATGCGGCTTTTACTGCCTGAAAATACTGCGTAATATATTCCTGCTGCTGGTCCATACGGTACAGTGCAGTAAAATGATAATCCGTATCACGGTAACGCACAAAGGCTTCTGCCTGTTTTCCATGGAGAGTGACCTGATTGCCTTTGACAAATGCCGGATCCTTTTTCTCCATTCCCTCTGTAGGGACCGTTACTGTAACACCGCCTACAGCGTCATTTAACTGTGCTACTACTGTGGTATCAACTGCCATATACTGATCAATAGTAAATCCGCAAAGAAGCTTCTGTACAGATTCAACCATATTTTCACAGCTGCCTTCCCTGCCATCACCATAAGCATACGCCATAGTCAGCTGGGTGATCTTGGTATCATGAAGGGTTCTTTCCTTATTTGTAATAGGAATTTCTGTCATGGTATCACGTGGGATCATCAGGATCTTTAATGTATGTCGGGCAGTGTCCTGGGCGATCAGAAAGATACCGTCCGACTGACCGGCCAAGCCCAGCTCCTTTGTCTCTGTCATTGTATCACTTCTGTCAACACCCATACAGAGGATTGCCTTTACATACTGGTTTCTTCTGTAATTTTTTCCTTTATAGGTCAACTGATCCTGGGCTAAGATAGGCACCAGATTCAGATCTCTTGGATCTGCTGTCAATTCTTCTTTTTGCCCCGGAGCAATTCCTATTTCTTCTTCAGCAGCTGTCTGAGACTCTGCTTCAGCTTTCTGTCTTTCTTCATTGCGTGCCTGAATGATCAGTTCTGTTGCCTGCCGGTTTTTGTACATAGTCACGCCGCCCCAGATCCCCAGGGTCAGTGAAACAAGTCCTATACCGATCAAAGCGCTGTATATCTTCTTTTTCATATCAATCAGCCTGATTTCCTGTGTAACTGTTACTTATCAGTTGTCTGTGCTGCTTCAGCTTTTTCATATGGACTGTAGGCACCGTATTTATCATACTTACCATATCGGCCATACTTACCGTATTTACCATATTTTCCGTATCTGCCATAATAACCATTCTGGCTGAGGTCAACTTTGTTTAACACAACGCCCAGAACACGGCAGCCGGTCTTGTCCAACTGGCTCTTTACCTTCTGTTCCAGACGGTAGCTTACTGCACCCTGTTCAACAACGATGATCGCACCGTCACAGTTGCTGGCTACAATAGCACCATCGATCAGGTTTGCCATAGGCGGTGTATCGATGATCACATAGTCGTAATCTTTCAAAGACTGGATCAGATCATGGAACAGATCTTCTTCCAGAAGCTCTGCCGGGTTTGGTGAATATGGTCCGGCAAAATAACGCTGAAACCTTCATAGTTTGTTTCGTAAATAATGTCTTCTCTGTTTTTCTGACCACTGAGGTACTGGGAAAGACCGTTTACCTCACCTTCCAGCTGATAACGGGATACCAGAACAGATTTACGGATATCTGCATCAATGAAGATTACCTTTTACCGATCTGTGCAAATGATGTTGCTACAGAAAAGGCAATATCACTTTTTCCTTCATCTGGAAGTGCGCTGGTAAACATAATGGTGCGGATGTTGCTTCCGCAGAACTGGATATTGGTACGCAGGGTCTTAAGAGATTCTCTATAGTTATAATCATCTTTTATTTCGCGTTTTAAAGAAATTACTTTGTTATTCATTTACGATCTCCCTGCTTTCCTTTTTCTTATCGTCTTTGTTATGCATATGAGAACGTCTGAGTGTCTGTTCATTCTTATTCTCTTCTGCTTCACCTTCACGAAGAGGTACAGATGCAAGAACAGTCAGTCCCATATATTTCTCTACATCTTCTTCTGTCTGAATGGTATCATTTAACAGCTCTTCTACAACTGTCAGACCACATACCAGAACAATTCCTAACATAGCTCCGATCACGGCATTCTTGCCATTGCTTGGGCTTGCCTTTTTATCAGATACAGTACCTTCCTCAATTACTTTAGGAGGAACCATTTCCATAATGTCTCCGATATACTCGGAAGAAGTCTTTGCAACGGAGTCTGCAATATCCTTTGCCATCACCGGATCCGGATCCTGAGCAGTGATAGAAAGAATTCGGGTATCATTTGGGTTATTAATAGTGATCTTGCTGACCATATTTTCGTAACTGATATCCAGTTTCAGTTTATCAATGACTTCTGAAATAACCGGACGGCTGGTTACGATGATCTTGTAGTCCTGAGTCAGCTGGCTTCCGATCTGCAGGTCAGCTAAAGATGTCAGTGTAGTTTCTTTTGAAAGAATATATACCATTGAAGTCGAGGTATACTGCGGGGTAATAGCAAACTTGCTGAACAGGCCGAAGGCGCCCCCCATGATCACGCCTGCGCCAACGATCCAGAGAATTCTCTTCTTTAACGCGCGGAACAGCTGGAGAAGATCGATCTCTACTTCGTCATCATTCATGTTGATTGTCTTGTTATCCATACGTACTTTTTCCTTTTCTTCCTATTATTATATAGTTTCTTTTTTTATGACGCGCAACGCGTTCCGGTAAGTAAGACACCAGATCTGTTGTGCATCAATATGACCATCAAGCCATTTGAGTGCCTCTGTGATCTGAGGCGGTCTGTAATCTAACCTGTGCATGTCTGTCCCCAGGAAATGGATCACTCCTGATTTACCTGTTCCCTGCACCACCGTCCTCCGGTGAGAACCAGTGTCCCTGGATACTGTCGTAATTCATCTGAAGTTTACATCCAATATCAAGGAGCTCTGAAGTTCCTTTTTTTCGCAGGCAACCGTAACGCTCCATATGAGCAAGAATTGGCGTGTACCCGTTAGAGACCAGTTTGCGGATCCCCTGAAAAAGAATTTCATAAGAAACAGAAGGCATAAATTCTACCAGAACATATTGGCTGTCTGCCATGGTATATGCCTTCCCCTCATTCAGGCGCTGTGCAAGCTCATCGTGATAAAATGTTTCCTGTCCTGGAAAGATCCTGAACTTAGGATAGGTTTTCCGAATTTCCTGCTGAAGAAGCTTTGCTGAGTCATTTAATCCTTTCAGCACATGGCGTCTGGAATAGTGAGGTGTAGCGATCACACCTACAATCCCCTGGTCGGCCGCCCGTTTCAGCATTTCAACGGATTCTTCCATTGTCCTTGATCCATCATCCACACCTGGTATCACATGTGCATGAACATCTATTATTCGCTGCCGAACTTTCATTTTTATTAGTACCTTTCCTCCGGAATATTCTCAATGGGTTTTAATGCAGAAATAAGAAGTGTCAATTTTTAAGAATACCCCCCCCCCCAGCTAAATACTATATAGTTTCCGCTTCGGCACGCCGGGACTGCCTAAAAGGGGATTTTTCTATGCATGATTTTACCTCATATTCTTTATAAAAGAAAGGCCATTTTTGTTTTTTTATGAAAATAAGGCAAAAGTTATTGTTTGTAACCTTTGCCTTAGTGAATTACTTCCTATTATATAGTGTTACACTGCGTTATTTCAGTTACAAAGCCAATTGATTTGCCAGGACAACACTGGCTGCCAGGCTGACAAACGCTGCTAAAAGCCCTCCTGCAAGTGTATAACGGGTACGGCTGATGCCTGCAGAACCGAAATAAACACTCATACAGTAAAGCACGGTTTCCGTACTTCCCATAAGAATAGACGCCATAAGCCCCACCTGGGAGTCGGGACCATAATTTTTAAACAGATCCAGCACCAGACCTACTGCGGCAGAGTTGGAAACGAGACGTATAAAAGCAATGGGGACAATGGGACCGGGGAGACCGATGGAAGTAGCCGGAACTTCTAAAATATGGGTTAAAAATTCTAAAAATCCCGATGCACGAAGGACGCCTACCGCTGTCATTAATCCAACTAATGAAGGAAGGACCTGGACAACGGTCTGCATCCCCTCTTTTGCGCCATATAAAAAATCATCAAATACCGGTCTTTTTCCAAGTATGGCGAAACCAACAATATAAAAAATGATCAGTGGAACCATAAAATCTGATAAAAATAAGAGAAAGCCCATAAAAATGCCTGCCCCCACGCATGTTTGTTTTTACAACATACGTAGGAACAGGCTTAATTATGTAACAAATATATCCCCCGCGCAAGCGCAGGGGATATAAGTAGGAAGTATGCATTTTGCGAATATACGATCCAGATTATGCCTCAGTAAATAATGGAGTGGAGTAATATCTGTCGCCACTGTCCGGAAGAAGAGCTACAATGGTCTTTCCTTCGTTTTCAGGACGTTTTGCAAGCTGGATCGCTGCGTATAATGCTGCACCGGAAGAAATACCGGTTAAGATACCTTCTGTCTTTGCAAGAAGTTTGGATGCTTCAAACGGATGCTCATTGTCGATGGGCATAACCTCATCGTAAATCTTGGTGTCTAATACTTTTGGTACGAAACCGGCGCCAATTCCCTGGATCTTGTGGGCACCGCCGTGTCCTTCAGACAGTACAGGAGAAGTTGCAGGCTCTACTGCTACTACCTTTACATTTGGGTTCTGCTCTTTTAAGTATGTGCCAACGCCGGTAATGGTACCGCCGGTACCTACGCCTGCTACGAAGAAGTCTACCTGACCCTCTGCATCTCTCCAGATTTCAGGACCTGTGGTCTCTTTGTGGATCTTCGGGTTTACAGGGTTTACAAACTGGCCTGGGATAAAGCTGTCCGGGATTTCTTTTGCCAGCTCATCTGCTTTTGCGATAGCTCCGCTCATTCCCTTATCACCAGGTGTGAGAACGATTTCAGCTCCATAGACCTTTAAGATGTTGCGGCGCTCTACGCTCATGGTCTCAGGCATGGTCAGGATCACACGGTATCCTTTGGATGCTGCTACAGATGCAAGTCCGATACCTGTATTTCCGGAAGTTGGTTCAATGATAACAGAACCTGGCTTTAAAACGCCTCTTGCTTCTGCATCTTCGATCATCGCTTTTCCTACACGGTCTTTTACACTTCCTGCCGGGTTAAAGTATTCCAGCTTCAGTAAAATCCTTGCCTTTAATCCTTCTTTTTTCTCCAGATTTACCGGTTCTAAAAGTGGTGTGTTTCCTACTAATCCTGCTGCTCCCTTAACGATTCCTGCCATAATAAGCTCCTTTCCATGCATTGTATGATACCAGATCCTTCACCTTTTGATCCTGGTCCCATATGCCTATCTGTTTACTGGGTTTTGATTTATGGGTATTATAAAACCTATAAACCCACTTGTCAATAGGTTTATGGGTTTTTTGTATTGCTGACCATAGCTCCGCTGGCATCCATATAATACCAGGTATCTCCCACCTGTACCCAGCCGGTCTGTTTTACATAATCTTTCATGTAATACCATTTTCCGCCGATCTTCTTCCAACTGTTTGCAGGTATCTTTTCACTGTAATCGGTAAATGAAAGTTCAATGGTCACATGATCATTGATCCCGTCTACATTTCCTTCCTGTGTACACTGCCAGATGGTACGGTTTGGATAGCTGTTAATGGTACCATAGCGGGCGTACCAGATATCGTATGGGATTTCTGCTGTATTTAAGTGATTAGTGAGCCAGTCATTATTTGCATATACGATGGGACAGTAACCTGCATCTGCGATCACTTTACAGAAGGCATTGACATTTTCCGTGATCTGGGCGGAACTTAAGCCCTGTTCCAGCAGGTAATTGGACTCCACATCATAGGCAACCGGATAGGATACCGGAAAATCCTTGATAACCTGGAGCACATATTCTGCTTCGTCTGCTGCCGTCTGTGCATCCAACGCCTGTGTATAGAAGAAAACACCTGTTTTTATACCATGAGCTGCTGCTTCCGTTATATTCCGGTCAAAATACGGATCTTTATCCTTATAATAACCAATACGGATCATGGCAAAACCGACGCCATCTGCAGCTACTTTTCCCCAGTCAATGCCATTTTCCCGGTTTGCACGGTTCTGATATTTTGTCACGGTGATACCTTTTGCCACTGCCCCTTCAATGGGAGTGCCGGAAGCATCTACATAACTGCCATTTTCAAAATCCCATGCTTTTGCCTGGGCTGCCATAGGAAAAGCCAGCGAAACTGCAAGCATAGCTGCCGCTAATTTTAAAGATCTCTTATATTTTATATGCCAGATCTTATTCCCGTTCTGTCTCATTTATTATTTTCTTCCTTTCTCTGCTTTGCATTTTTAAGTTTTACTCTCATTCTTTGATTATAACATTATCCCATTATAAAAATATTAACTTTTGTCGAAGAAAGTCTAAAAATTCTCCTACCATTCTTCTAAACAGTCAGCTATAATAAATACAGTTATGCAACACGGGAGATTTTTTATGTCTAAAGTTTGGGAATTTTTCGAAAATATGAATGAGGCTGTTTATGCCTCTGATGTGGATACATACGAACTGCTCTATTTGAATAAGCTGCCAGAGATCTGTTTCAGTTTAAGGATGAGTCTGATTATAAAGGAAAAACTGCTATGAGATCCTGCAGCAATGTTCTTCCCCCTGTGCCATGTGCACCAACAACCGCTTAAAACCCGGTGTTGTTTTATGAATGGTCCCGTTTTAACCCGCTGGTGCGCCGTTCTTATCTGCTGAAAGATACCATGGTAATTGACGATGGACGCAGAGTCCGTATTGAAATGGCAATTGACCTGGATATTCATGAACTGGCTAAACGTTCTTTTTCTGAATTTACAGACAATGAAGCACTGATCAATGAGGGACTTCGCTGTGCACTGGCAGAAGAAACACCGGAACAGTCTATTGATACATTATTACAGTATCTGGGCAGATGTTCCAAAGTGACCGTGTTATATTTTTGAGAAAATAAACATGGCAATTTTGACAATACTTATGAATGGTGTGCTTCTAAGGTTTCCCCTCAGAAAATATTTACGCAATATCCCGCCGGAAACCATGGGTACCTGGATTCCTACCTTCCAGAAAGGTGAAAGTATTATCATCCGGAATGTGAATGAGATCGTATCTTATGACCCCCACTGTATATGAAACACTGATACCGCAAAACATTGCGCGCCTTATTGTCAGCCCTATTTGCCGTGACCGGGAAGTAATCGGTTTCTATGGTATTGACAATCCGCCACTTGACCGTATGGATCATATTGCTTTTATGCTCCAGCTCCTTGGACATTTTATCAATTCCATGCTGCGGCGCAGAGACCTGGTTGGGAAACTGGAAACATTAAGCTACCATGACCAGCTTACCGGTGCGAAAACCGTCATGCCATGAACGAAAAGCTGGCTTCTCTTGCAAACGGTGGAAGTCTTGGCATTATTTACAGTGATGTAATGGGCTTAAAGCAGATCAACGATGATTTTGGACACCAGGCGGGTGATGAGGCGTTGATCTATGCCTGTGAAAATTTAAAGGCTCATTTTCCGGATAAATGTGTTTACCGTATTGGCGGTGATGAATTTCTGGTACTGATACCGGGTATTACAGAAAATCTTTTTCAGTCTATGATCCGTTCTATGTTAGTTGACATGGCTAAAAGTTCGGTTCACCTGGCACTTGGTTCTGTCTGGGTGGATGACTGCACCGGAAAAGTAGAAAAATCGCTGTCTGAGGCAGATGCCAGAATGTATGAAGATAAACGTGCTTATTATGCCAAGAACCGGCAGTTAGACCGAAGGAGACACTGATCATGGTGTCTCCTTTTTTATTAGGATATACCCGAAATGAGGTGAGCATTTTGGGGAAGATCTATGTGGGGTTACGGAGATGATCCATGATCTTACAGAAAATGACCGCTGCCAGTGTACTTACCATTGTTGCTGGCAAAACAGGGACCGGTGACGGCTGCCGGGGATGTACTGTGATACTGGCTTCTGTATGCAATGATATTCACCGGGACAGCTGAAGGGATGAAATATTCATGATCAGAAAGGTACACATTTCATTACTGGCAGTGCCTTCGAGACTGCGTGAATTGTCCTTTTCGCCACTTTCTCTTTTCTGCGCTCTTCTTCTACCTTTCCAGTTCTTTCATGGCTTTTAAGCCTGCAGGTGTCGCCGCCCAGCCAAGTCCCAGGATATTTGCAATGAAATTTACACAGATCTGTCTGGCGGCTTCACAGTCTGGCGGCAGATCCGGAAAGAGGAATTTCAAAGCCGGTCTCATTTTCTCTGAAAGCTGTTCTACCAGCCCGGCTCTGCTTCCGATCTCTAAGATCCCGTTCCAGAAAACTACGATCCCCAGCATGGTGATACTCAAGGTCACGGCTTCCCCTGCTGCGTTTAAGGCTCCTTCTGTTACCTGAGCCAGCCTTCCGTGAAACGCGCCCCATATGATCCCCAGAAAAAGCATTCCGCTCCAGATATAATTTAACATATTCCTTTTTCCTGTATTGCCTATACGCCCATTTATACACATTTTATGCTCTTTCACACAGAGAAATACACATTCTTATGGTGGAAAAAGTTATCCACAATCTAAATCTTGTATTTCCTCTTCTTTTTACCACATATCTTGTGTTTGTCGGTGGATAATGTGGATAACTTTGTGTATAACTTTAATTTACGGGATTTTTCAATAACCGGGTATGTGGATAGAGTGTGTATGACTTTATCCACTTTTCCCACCTCTCGACATTCTTTGTGCAATTTGTCGAATCATATAATTTCAGGCGTTACAGCTATTCCATGAACGTACCTACAGCTGCCGGCTGCTCATAATCGTAATCGGAAATCTTGATTCCTGTAGCAGCATTGCTGGCATGGATAATCTTTCCATCTCCGATATAAAGTGCCACATGATCAATATATCCGCTTCCGTAGAATACCAGATCTCCCGGCTCAAGCTGGCTGATATCTTTCTTTGTGGAGGCATCACACTGCGCTGCAGCCACACGTGGAAGACTGTAACCGAAATTGGCAAACACAGACATTACAAATCCTGAGCAGTCTGCACCGTTTGTAAGACTTGTTCCGCCATAAACATAAGGATTTCCTTCAAACTGCAGCGCAAAGTTTACCACTTCCTGTCTCTTTGCCAGACGTTTCGCTTCTGCTTCTTCGGCAATTTTTTTCTTTGTATCCTCAACTGTCTGCTGAATACTCTCCAGCGCGGCTGTTTTTTCCTGCTCTGCCTTCTCAGAAGCCTTTTCCGCTTTCTCTACTCTTCGTTCTTCACGAATCTGAGCTGCTTCCTCTTCTTTCGCAACAAACTCCTGTGTCTGTTCCTCTGTCTGCTTCGCCAGTGTACTTGCCAGAGCACTTACACTTCCTGTTCCATCAGAAAACGCTGATGCGCCATCATCAAACTGTGCTGCGCTTACACATACCCCCTGTGTCAGAACCACAGAGCTCATAATTGCTGCCATCAAAATTGTCTTTATTTTATTATTCATTTTACTAATCAACTCCTGTTATACATCGCTGTGAAATTATTACATTTTTATTACGTTTTGTTACACATTTGTGTATGTTAACATAACATCCCAATTTTGTCAAATAAAAAAAGTGTGACGCGCATTTGGAATGAATTTTGGCTTGTATGTCTCGGGATTTTGGCATATTTATGCCAAAACACCTCGCGGGATAATGGTGTGTGAACAGTAATGATGTTACCGAAAGCATACTTCATGCCTTCCTTCAATAAGATAGTAAAAAGCAGATTCCGAGGTGGATATGCGTATTTATAAAAATATCCCTAAAAGAATCCTCAGCCTGTGTCTGGTCTTTGCCATTGGCATCAGCATGGGTGTTCTCTCCGACCACTTTGTTTCTGAAAACTCCCGTTTTCAGACCTTTACGGAAAAATTATTCCGGTCCGAAGTATGCAGCAATACCCTCACCCTTCACTACACTCTTGCACACCCTGAAAAAAAAGGTATCAGAAAGCCCGAGGCAACTCTTGGAACTGCACTTTCTGACCCGGCTAAGACCACCAGTCTCTGTCAGGAATATGAGAAAGAGCTGAAATCCTTTGCCTATTCCAGGCTCTCCGAAGAAAACCGGCTTACCTGTGATATGCTTCTTCTCTATTTTCACACCAGAGCCTCCCTTGGAAAAAACAGCGCCCTGGATGAGCCGCTGGGACCAGGCCTGGGTGTGCAGGCACAACTTCCCATTCTTCTGGCGGAATATACTTTCCGGACAAAAGAAGATATCTCTGATTATCTTAAACTTCTGAGTACCGTCAGGCCATATTTTCAAAGTATTATAAAACTGGAAAAGCAGAAATCCCAGTCAGGGCTTTTCATGAGCGACACAACTCTGGACCGTATCCTGAAACAATGTCATTCTTTTGTCGCAAATCCTGATTCCAACTACATGGATGATATTTTCGCGCAGAAACTGAAAGCTTTCTCCAACCCTGCATTTAACAGCGAAGATCAGAAAAAACTCTGTACATATCATCATAAACTGATCTTAACCGAAGTGATCCCTGCTTATCAGGAACTGGCAGACAGTCTGGAAAGTCTTCGCGGTACAGGCAAAAGCAGCCGGGGCCTGGCATTTTTTGAGGGTGGGCGTGAATATTACCTCTACCTGCTGCAAAGCCAGACAGGAACCTATGTACCTGTCGGACAAATTGAAAAAAGGCTGTCAGCTCAGCTTTTGTCCGACTATCGGGAGATATCTTCCCTGCTGAAACAGAATTCCTCCCTGATCGACAGGCTGAATCAATGTTCCGGTGAACTTACGCTGACACCGACTCAGATGCTGGAGAAGCTTCCGGAATTGATGAAAAAGATTTCCCAGAACTGAAAGATGCCACTTACGAACTCCGCACCGTTCATCCTTCCATGAAAAAATTTTTAAGTCCTGCTTTTTACCTCACACCGCCTGTGGATACCCGAACCCCCAACGTAATCTATATCAACGATTCCGGACATACCTCTTCTCTGGAGCTTTTCGGCACACTGGCACATGAAGGATTTCCCGGTCACCTTTATCAGACAGTTTCTTTTGCTGAAAACAATCCCTCTGACATCAGATATCTGGTCACCTCCTCCGGCTACGTGGAAGGCTGGGCAACCTACGTGGAATCATACGGCTATGAATATGCCGCCTCCCTTATGAATGATCCGGATTCCGCCAAAAAATGCCGTCCGGCTTGCCTGGTTAAACAGGAGTATGAATCTGTGCATTTACTCCCTGATCGATATCGGCATTCATTACAGGGGCTGGGATGCAGCCCGCACTGCTGTCTTTCTGAAAGCATTTGGCATCAACAATGCTTCCACTGCTGCCGAAATCTATCAGTATATTGTGGAAACGCCCGGTAACTATCTGAAATACTATTGGGGATATCTGAATTTCCTTGACTTGAAAACAGTCTGTCAGAAAAGACTTGGAGATGATTTCGACCTGAAAGAATTTCACCGCCGGATTCTGGACATCGGACCTGTACAGTTTCCGGTTCTGGAAAAATACATGAAATAAACGAATTACTGGAAAACTTTCATCGGCCAGACTTCCGGAGAGTCTTATCAGTTTGAGTGGCATGGAGGAGATAATGTTACGGTTATCATTCAGCCATCTGAACGTCAGAGCGGAATCCGCGTCAGTATGGATTAACAGCCTGATATAACAAAGAGCCGGACTGACTGCAATATTTTATAGAATTGCAGTAGTCCGGCTCTTTAAAATATAAAACCAAACATTTCTCAAGTAATGTTTCCGAAAACAGTCTTCCTGCCTCCATTTCCATCACTGTCTCTTTGAATCTGTCGCTACCATTACCGTAAATCTTTTTAAATCCGGCCGGAACTAATCCCAGGTCGCTTTCTTCCAACATGGAAACATCGAATTCGCTGTCTCCGGCTGCTATGATATATGCAGGCTGCAACCTCTTTCGAAGTCTTCTCACGGCCATTCCCTTACTCAGATTTACAGGAACAACATATACCTTCTCTCCATTATGAAATACGTCCACCAGCTTCGTAGTCAGTTTTGCCTGCAGATCTTCAACCACTTCCTCTGGCTTTTCACATTTTGTAAAAATAAAAAGCTCATCTAGAAATCTCAGCTCAAACTTTCGTCTGGAATCCCCGGCAAGAATCTGCTGCGCTTTTTCCATTTCCGGTCTGCTATTCCGGATCATTTGCAGCGACTCCAGATACCACTCTCTGTCACGCTTACCATTTACCAGCAGTACTCCTCCATTACAGACAAGGGCATAGGGTACGATTCCTATATCCAGATCAATACGTTTATACTGTTCTTCCGTCCTTGTGGATGTTGGTATGATAGTCATCTTCTCACTTACTTTTTTCAACAGATCATGCGTTTTTTCAGAAATAAACGAGATTTCTCTTCCATTATATAACTCAACATTTAATTTATTTTCACCGATATTGCGCTTATACGAATATATTATGGTATTGTCCATGTCCGCGCATAAAATGCCATTCATTCGCTTCCTCCAAAATGGGACTGCCGCACTGTTATTACCTGCGACAGCCCCATAATTATTATTTCATACGTATTGTTTACCTGCTCATGATTGCTTTTCTGATAAGATCCACCGGTATAATAAGTACTGCAAGTACCATGGATACCAGTAATGCCTTTGGCTCAAGCAGAGTTGTGTTAAATACTTTTCCGCCGATTTCAATGATAATGGTCTGAAGAACAAAGATTGCTCCCATTACCAGTACGAATTTCTTATTCTCCCCGATATGCTCAAACAGATTAAACTTCTCAGATCTGGTATTCAGACTGTTAAAGATAATCGCATAAATGAAGAACGCAAACATAAATGTTTTCTCATAAAGCTTCGGATCTGCACAGCCCGCAGGGATTACCCAACTGGTAATGCCACCGATATTCTCAAGTATCAGGATAGAACCAAGGGTAATAAATATTGCACTTACTCCGATCGCTGACTTGATGTACGGAGTCAGAATATTATCTGTTCTCTTTGCCGGCTGATCTTTCATATATCTGTCAAGAATAGGTTCTCCACCAAACGCCATGGCAGCCAGTGTATCCATGATCAGGTTGATCCAAAGGATCTGGACAATGGAAAACGGCTCTGTCCATCCCAGGATCGGTGCAATGATATTCATTAACAGAGTACTGATATTTACAGTAAGCTGGAAAATGAGGAATTTTCCAACAGATTTCGCCATAGTCCTGCTGTTAAGCACACAGTCTTTAATGGAAGTCAGACTGTTATTAAGGATAACAACATCTCCTGCCTCCTGTGCAACTGCTGTACCATCTCCCATTGCAAAACCAATGTCTGCCTGTTTTAATGCGGGAGCATCGTTCACACCGTCACCGGTCATACCACAGACATTATCAATCTGCTGTGAAAGAGATACCAGTCTTTTCTTATCAAGCGGTTTCGCGCGGCTTACCACTCTCAGGTTCGGGAGAACTTTCTTCAGCTCTTCATCTGATAATTTCTCCATTTCTTCATGGGTAAGAACCACGTCCTTCTTCTCATCTGCAAGAATACCTGCCTCTTTTGCAATGGCTACTGCAGTTTCCTCTGCATCACCGGTAACCATAACTACCTGGATTCCTGCATCATTGAGAATTTGAACAGTCTCAACCGCATCTGTTCTGACATTATCACGCAGACACAGAACTGCCATAAGAACAGTCTTTCCATCGCTGATTTTCGCTACAGAGAGAAGCTTCATGGTTCTCTTTGCCTGTGCATGCATCTGCTCTTCTACTTTATCTTTATCTGCCTTTGTAAACTCTCTTTCTTCCCCGTCCGGAAGCATATAATGTGTTACTTTATCAATGATATTCTCTGTAGCACCCTTCCAGTAAACAAGTCCGTTTTTCAGTTTTACAGTGGCACATTTCTTCTCGGAATCAAATCCGCTGATCTCTTCTACCTTCTCCGGATCATTGTCATAATCATTATAACCATGATCAATGGCATAAGAGAGCAGTGCTCTGTCCATGTTGTTACTTCCGATTGCCTTTCCTTCTGAGGAAATCTTTGCAAGGTTATTCAGAGTGATAGCTTCTATAAACTCCCTGCTCTGGATGGAATCCACAATCTCACCGTTACCTGTGATAAATTCTACCAGTGACAGGTTACCCTGTGTGATCGTTCCGGTTTTATCACTGAACAGCACGTTCATATAAGCAGAATCTGAAAATGCCGCCTTGTGACTGACAAGGATATTCTTTTTATACATGGACTCTGTATTCATTGACTGAACCAAACTGTTCATCATCGGGAGTCCCTCCGGAACTGCCATGATCACGATAGAAGCCATAAGCATAACTGCTTCTGCTATTACAAGGAGAACGGAAACAACAGTGATTGCCTGATCTGCCCTGATCAGAGTCAGGACAACATGAAGGATACCTGCGATCGCTGCAGCTGACACACCCAGTTTACCGATACCTGCTGCCACACCCTCCAGCTTCAGGCTGGAAGTATCTTTTCGCTCTTCTTCCTCGGAGGTATCTGTCAGAGCTTTGTTTATCTTTCCTAATTCAGAACTGTCTCCGATAACAGTTGCGATCATGTAACCTTCGCCTGAAGTCACAACAGAACCCATAAAGACTTTTCCATGTGAGGAGTAATCCGTAGATTCTGCCTCGTCCATATTGGTTACTGCTGCTTTGTTCTCATCTCTTGATTCACCGTTTAATGCCGCCTGAGATACTTTGATCTTACCTTCAAATAACAGACCATCTGCCGGAACCTTATCTCCTGCCTGGATAAGGATCGTATCACCTTTAACGATTTCACTGGTAAGAATATTGACCAGCTTTCCGTCTCTTACAACTTTGGCATAAGTCTTGCTGTATTCTTCCTGAAGCGCCTCACTTCTTGAAGTATTTCTGTACTCTGACAGGGTACTGAAACCGGTAGCAAGTGCGATTGCGATCACAATACTGATGATCTCCACAACATCATTTCCGCCGGATAATGCAGGGACAAAGATTCCCAGCACAGCCAGGATAACTTTAAGTGCCAGAGCCGCACATAATACCTTGATCCAGATATCATCAAATGCACCGATGAACATGGACCAGAGTGATTCAGTCTCTTTCTTCGCCAGCTCATTGGTGCCGTACTTCGCCTTGCTCTCGCTGACCTGCTGTCCGGACAGGCCCTGCATTCGCTCCTCTTTGTTTATTTCATTCATAATAATCAACCTCCTCTTTCGGGTTTTGCGACTGTTCAATCATGGACTGACAGTTACCGGATTTTATATAAAAAGAGGAACCATAACAGCTCCTCTTTTTATTTTCACACAAATCTCTGGCAGAGTTCCCCAAGTCCGGGATCTGTTGTGCCATTTCCTACGGCGTTGAATTTCCATTCACCGTTATACCTGTATATTTCCCCAAAAATCATCGCAGTCATACCTGAATAATTCTCAGTTAAATTATATTTGCACATTTCTTTATTGTTTCTGGCATCAACCAGACGGATAAATGCATTCTGGATCATTCCAAAATGCTGTTTTCTCTTTACTGCCTGATAGATATTGACAACAATGACAATCTTATCATATTCAGCCGGAACTCTTGACAGATCAATAACGATCTGCTCATCATCTCCCTCGCCTGCTCCTGTAAGATTGTCTCCCATATGATTGACTGTCCCGGATTTATGTTTCAGGTTACCGAAATATACCATGCTCTGTTTTATCTGTAAATTTACCATTTTTCAACATGATCGCAGAAGCGTCGCAGTCGATTGCCTGATGTGATGAAGAACCAAATAATGCACCAAACAATCCACCACCGCCGGATGGCTTTGCCTCATCCCAGCCAAGTCCCACGATCACCTTTGCTAATCCTGCATGCTCCTTTGACAGATTTACCTTCTGTCCTTTCTGTAAGCTTACTGACATTTTCGTCCCTCCTGTTGCCCTCCGGCACTATTCTACGTCTACACCATAACTGTTGCACAAAGCAGCCAGACCACCCTGATAACCGCTTCCAATGGCATTAAATTTCCATTCGTCACCATTCTTGTACAGTTCACCAAATACAACTGCTGTTTCAATAGAGAAATCTTCTCCAAGATCATATCTGAGGATTTCTTCTCCTGTCACTTCATTGAAGATTCTCACAAAGGCATTGGAAACCTGTCCGAAATTCTGGCGTCTTGCCTCTGCATCATAGATGGTAACTGTAAATGCAATCTTTGTGATATTGGCAGGAATCTTTGACAGATCGATCTTAATCTGCTCATCATCTCCGTCTCCGGCACCTGTAAGGTTGTCTCCCATATGCTGGACTGCTCCGGACGGATGTACAAGATTTCCATAGAATACAAAATCGTTCGAATCAGAAACCCTTCCGGAATCTGTCAGACAGAACGCTGCTGCATCCAGATCGAAATCTCCGCCTGTGTCAAAAGCATTGATATCCCATCCGATACCTACAACTACATTCTTAAGTCCCGGGTTACCTTTTGTAAGACTGACCTTCTGTCCTTTTTTTAAACTAACTGGCATATATTTTTCCTCCCATATTGTCTTATCCGCTTCGCTATACAGCTCCATACCTGATAACTGTTTAGTATTTTTACCAAACAGCCGACTGTCTCTTACATTACGCTACTTCAATACCATAATGACCGCAGAGTGCTGCAAGTCCACCTTGAAATCCGCTTCCGATGGCATTAAACTTCCACTCTCCGTTATGTCTGTAAAGTTCTCCTACAACTACTGCTGTTTCAATGGAGAAGTCCTCCCCAAGATCATAATGGATCAGTTCCACCTCATTGGATTCATCTACCAGACGGATGTAAGAGTTTGAAACCTGTCCGAAGTTCTGACGTCTTGCTTCTGCATCATAAATGGTAACTGTAAACGCAATTCTCTCAATATTCGCCGGAACCTTTGACAGATCGATCATGATCTGCTCATCATCACCTTCACCCTCACCGGTAAGGTTATCTCCCATGTGGATGACTGATTCACTGGCATGCTTCAGATTGCCATAGAAAATGAATTCTTTCTCTGTAGGGCATTTTCCGTTGGCACCAAGCATAAATGCTGCTGCATCCAGGTCAAAATCCGAACCTGAATCAAAAGCGTTTACATCCCATCCAAGTCCTACCATGATCTTCTTAAGTCCCGGATTCTTCTTTGTTAAATCTACCTTCTGTCCTTTTGATAAATTAATAGGCATATCATTCATCCTCCCTTTTTTCTGTGTTTTTATTTTCTTACCGGTGGCACATTGTATTGTTTGTTAAAATCCTGTTTGATTGCCTCCAGACGAACCTGATCCTCCTGGCGTTTCTTTCTGGCATCTTCCTGGATTCTTCTTGTCTCTTCGATTCCATTTGTAATGGTTGCCCATGTCTTCTCAAGAGTCTCAATCTGAATGGAACTTCCGGATGCCATTTTAGCTGTCATCTTCGATACATCTACTGTATTCTGGGCATTCTTAAGAAGCATCTCATTGGTTTTCTTATCCAGTTCTGCAATAGATTCTGCCTGTATCTTCTGCCTTTTCAGAAGAATTGCCTGCGCAAGTGCCTGCTTAAATACAGGAAGCGTAACGATAAACGCAGAATTGATCTTTCTCACCAGATTGTAATTGCTGAACTCCATAGTCTTTATCATGGGAATGGACTGCATTGCCACATTCTCTGCTGTTCTCAGATCCTGTGTCCTCTGTTCCAGCATCATCAGTGCCTGATTCAGACTGGTAAGTTCAAACTGAATAGACTGATCTCCCGTATTTCCATATCCTGCTGTCTCTGGGCAATGTAGGCTTCAATCTCTTTACATGCCTGTTCTCCTGCAAGGATATATTTCACCAGTTCATGATAATAATCCACATTGGTCTTAAACATGGTATCCAGCTTTTTGTTGGACTGTTTGATTTCAGACTCATATCCTTTAAGCTGAACATAAATCTTATCAACTTCTTCGCCCATTGTGTGATACTTGGCCAGTATCTTATCCAGCTGTTTTCTGAAATTTCCGAAAAGCTTTCCGAAAAGTCCCGGATTATCCTTAATTTCATTAATGTCAAACTGATCCATGATCTTTGCCAGCGATTTAAGCATCTCGCTTGTCTCATTAAGCTGCGACATATTCATGCTGTTGAGGACCACATCAGATGCCTTGGAAATCTCCTCTGCTGCTTTCGCACCAAAAGATACAATGGTATCCATATTGTAAACTTCGATCGTGCTGACAATATCGTCCACTTCTTTTGAATTGACCAGCTCAGCATTCATCTGCTGCCTGTCAGCGACAATATCATATTTCTCCACAACTTCAATCTCATTTTTCTCCTGAAGACCATTACCGGCCTGAGCAGGATTTCCCATAGATGATTTACCGAAATCAAGTCCCATAATCTACTAACCTCTCCTGAAAAGTTTTCTCCGCCATGAGGGGCGGGTACTGTTTGTCGAAATGTTATTCAGATCCGGAACCTGCATATCGTATTTATATTCCCCGATCTGGTGCTCTTCCATCAGTTTTTTCTGCAAAGTAGTTCTCCACACTCTGATAGCCTGTAGGGACAAAAAACAGAATGTCAAATCCTGCCAGGTTCAGGAATGTTACAAGAATCGAATCCTGAAGTGAAATCATCGTCTCCCCTGTATTAATATATATCAATTTCGGATTCTTTTTTGTAAAATCAAATTTCTGAATCAGACGCAGAATCTCCTTCGGCAGATCCAGAATCTGCGCGATCACTGTATATTCTGTACCATTTTCCCCAATACCCTTTATCAGTTTCCGCTCGATCAGAAGCTGCAGCTTGTCAAGTATAAATTCCTGCATTTCCTCCCGAAGAAGATGATAAGGATATCTGGGATGATTCTTTATTTTATTCCGCAGAAGCTTTCCGTTTTTATAAAATTCTACGGCAAAGGCTTTCATTGGACCGGAGGCAGTTGGTTCAATGTACGGAGCACTTTTCACAACAACAGTATCCTCTGTGATCAGCGCTGCTATGGATTCCCAGTACTGAGAAACACTTCCATCCTTCACTCCTGAGATTTTTGAAAAAATAACCGGAATATTTACCACACCGTTAACTGTGCTGAAATTAGGTCTGTATTTCAATTCCTGATCCCACAGTAGTTTTATCTCTTCATACATGGTCTGCAGATTGATAACATTCGCCTTCACATACTGCTGATTTCTGTATATCCCACTGTCCTGATACATCAGAGTATCAAGTTCTCTTTCCGCATGATAAGCGGCTGTTCCAATCTTTACCTGAGAACTCTCTTCCGGATATTCTGTGATCGCCAGACTCTCCGGATAGTTGACCTCATACAGAAGTTTATCTTCCAGACAGCACTTAATGTTCAGATCAGGACATAAGATCAGCACATCCAGTGGCAGCCGTCCAAGGAAACTCATAAACAGAGCTTCGTTTTCATTCCGGCAGCCCCCCAGATAAATAAAACATCCAATCTCCGGTGATTTCCAGTTTATGAACAGCTTCGGCAGATATCTTCTCATCCAGCACAGCAGATACACTGCCCTGTTTGTCAGTCTGTTAAGATTTTCCCTTTCCTTCTGAGATTCAGCCAGCATAACATCCACAAATGTTTTATGCAGGATCCGCTGAAGCTCCGGATTGGCTCCATACTGTATATTACACGCAAGTCCCAGGAGCATCTGATCTCCGGATGTATAGTTTGACCTCTTTATCTCTGAAATTTCCTGCGGCGTTGGTCTTGGAATCTCTTTACTTACGATCACCGTATTTCTCTTTGAATTTCTCAGTTCCTGCTGCAATCTGAATAACTCATTTGCATAAGTAAGCTTATCTTCTGCCCCGTTAATCCTGCAGAAACAGTTATAAAAAAAACGGCTGTCATTTCCCCTTAACAGAATGCTCTCGCGGATATCATCCAGGCCGTTTCCCTTTATCCATGCATTTGTACAATTTGTAAGCGAAGGTCTGATTCCATACAGTCTCTCATTGTTGAGTTCATTCTGAATCTCATCTCTGACCTTCTTCACACAATATCCCTGCGGAAATGGCTGCAAACCTTCCATCTGCAAACTGTCTGAGAGAACGGAACCCGGATCTGTTTTCAGATATCCCTGATCCCCTGCATACTGAAGCAGTACTACATCACAGCCTGCATTGGAAAGAATCGATATGAGCATTAACTCATAATTGCTTATCTGCCTTCATATAATATTTTAGGGATATGGTTCTCTCCAAGCTGATTTACAATGCGTTCAAATTTATAATACAGCCAGCACATGAACTTGATATATGCGTTCCTGAGCATATTCTCGGTTTTCCCGGCTTTTCGCAGGGAATCCAGAGAGTCATAAATGGAGGCTGCCACATTCTGTCTCTGAAACTCATTCATCCTTGGCAGCCATTTTCTCAGACTGACATGGATAAAATCCATACTCATCTGAAAATCCATTCCCATTATTTCATTATAATATGCAAGATTCCCCTCATCGGGATTAGGTATCTTCCCTTCGATAACCACTCCGGTTCTTCTTGCTGTATCATAATATTTCTTTATAAATTCGCCAACTTCTTCAGAATATCCGTTGATACGGTAGAAATAAACACCTTTCTCCCGCCTGCTGTTCAGTTCGACAAAATAATCACTGAGGTTTTGAATTTTTTTGTGTTCCAACATATAAGTATCTCACCTTCAATATCTGCTTATCTTATTTCTGTTCATGATAAGTTCTACAGTAATTTCATAAAATAATGCGGAACCATAATTTTCTCCAAATTTTCGTATAAATTCTACCTCAAAATTGTATCATATTGCTATTTATATTTCAAGAAAATTCCCCTGTTCTTTCTATGGCTTATTCCCCTGAAATGTGCTATGATGTAGCTGCTGACTCGGTCCTTCACACTGTGATGGACCGGATTACCTGCAGTATTTTATTGAATTTCTATAAGGTACCCTATTTACGGGAATTTTTGTAGATATGTCAGAAGGAGTGTTATGAAAAATAATGTTTTATATTACAGTGTAGGTCCATTACTCTATTGTCCTGCCAACAGAATATCCATCACTGATTCTCTGATAAATGAAAGATTCGGGAACAGATTTTCTCTTGCTCTCTGTCTTGAAGATACCATAAACGATGATCATGTTGAAGAAGCCGAGCAGATACTGATTTCTTCTCTCAGCCAGATATTCATACAGCATGAACAAAAGCCATTCTATCTGCCCAAAATATTTATCCGGGTTCGGAATCCACAGCAAATTCAGAGATTAACAAAAGCTCTTGGGCAATCCATTAAGATTGTTACCGGTTTCATCGTCCCTAAATTCAACCCGGATAACGCACAAAGTTATATTGAGCAGATGATCCTCGTCAATGAACTTGTCGCAAAAAAGCTTTACATGATGCCTATTTACGAAAGTCCTTCCATTATAGATTTGCGAAACAGAATTGATATTCTCTACTTGTTAAGGGATTCTTTAGCCAGAATTGAAGATCTTATATTGAATATACGTGTTGGCGGAAATGATCTGTGCCATATGTTTGGGTTTCGCAGACATGCCAATGAATCTATTCACAGCATCAGACCTGTTTCAGATATTTTCTCAGATATTATCACTGTATATGGTATGGATTATGTGATTTCCGGTCCTGTATGGGAATATTATGCCGGTGACGGCTGGAAAGAAGGAATGATTCAGGAAATCCGGGAGGACAGACTTTGCGGTTTCATCGGAAAAACCGTTATCCACCCTTCACAGATCCCTGTAGTAAACAGAGCTTATCAGGTTTCACGAAATGACTACCTTGACGCACGGGCGATTTTAAACTGGAATGCTGATTCTGCTTCCCTTGTTGCAGGAAGCAAAACCAGAGAAAGAATGAATGAATATAAAACCCATCTGAACTGGGCTAAGAAAACAGTTTATCTTTCAGAAGTTTTCGGAATAACAGAATAAGTATTACCCTTCTCACGCATCCGCAAGCTTCTTAATGATTCCACAGCATTTATAATGTGTAAGTGAATAGTATTCTACAGGTGTATGTTTCTCTTCGGCAAGTCTGACAATATGCTCCAACTGAGGATTTCCCTTATATCGCTCATCGATCAGCACCTTCCAGGGAATTCTCCTCAGTAATACTCTTGTTGTCTCTCCGATCCCCGGTTTGATCAGATTAATATCGTCAATACCGAAATTCTTTCCTATATTTATTACCTCATCAATACCCTGACTTTCCACTCTTTTTTCCAGATCAGGTGTATTCTCCATATTAAATTCCTTTTCAATGGTTTCAATAAAGTCATATGACAGATCAGAATCTGTCAGTTCTCCGTAATAGACTGCCCCATGGAAATCATCTCTGCCTATTATGTCATCTCTCAGAAAAGTACGGCTGATAAGGCCGGATACTGTACTGTTCAGGCAGGAACTTGGGATCAGGATATCTTCATGTGTTCCGCAAAGCTCCGTAACATTTGCCGGATCTGCCACTACCGCTATGTCAGCAGAAACCCCTTCATATGCAGAGATATCTTTCTTCAATTCATTCAGGATCGCACCCTTGCCAATCCATCCGTCCACAAATAAAATCTGCTGCGGTCTATACTTTTCAAGCAGATACTTCATGGCATTATCGTCAATCCCTCTTCCTCTGATAATTGAAATGGAATAATGAGGCACATTTATACCATATTTGAATTTGATGTATCGCTTCACAAGGATACCAATTGGGATTCCCGCTCTGGCAAGGGATACCAGGACAATTTTCTTTCCCTTATTCTCTATGATCTTATCTGCCAGCATTCCTACTGCATTGGCAACCGGCTTCGCATAATGTTTCAGCGCATTATGATATACCTGCATATACTGATCTGTAGGAACATATTCAACAGGCAGCATCTCGCTGTAATGTTTCCGGACTGAATCAGTTCTCCGCACTTGGCAGGCTGAGGTTCTACCAGCCCGGTAATATCCTTCAATAATAAAATCACATCTTCTTCTGAATAGGAACTTCTCAAATCAGCACCACCTTACAACTGTAATATCCTTGTTCTGCATCCGGACAGCATTTATCAGCGTTTCCTGACTCTCCTTTATTTCCGGGGAATCTGTGACAATCAATACCTTGTCATATTTTCCTATATCGTAAATAAAACGTTCTCCTGTCCGGATCATATAAACTTTTCAGTTCATATCTGCTGTGAAGGGGATACTCTTTTTCCAGACTCACAGCAATGGGACTTCTTGTAGTCGAATGGCACCTTACTTCGGCTCCCTCTTTTTCCATCTTTCTTCCGATATAAAGTGCAGGGAACATAAACTCCTCAGTGCCGATCACCAGTATTCTTTTGCCAGATATATTATCAGCCATGTTTCCGGTTTTCTCCCGGATTTCTCTCCACAGATTCTCACATGCTTCTTCATATTTCCCGGAATCAATCAGTCTGCGGGCATCCATCCGGTTTTTAACATAATCGTTGTATACTCTGCGGCCTTATCCGGACATTTATAATAAAATCCGTCTCCCTTAAATGTTTCTGCTCTGTCTCCGTAAGTACTGTGATCCGTTTTTACCAGATAATACAGAGAAATCCCCTGTCTCTTATAACGTTCCAGATTCTCCTCGCTCATTCCGTTTAACAGAGATGCTACTGAATATTTAAATTTTACGTCATACTCCCTGTCAAGAATACTGATGATATTCCGAATTGTTTTTCCGGTAGTTACTTCATCCTCGATAAATATGATCCGATCCGTCTCCGCCGCTGCTCTGTCAATATCATCTTTTACCAGCTTCTGCTCTGTGGCATGGCTGTGTTCCTCGGAAAAAAACAGATAATTCACGCCGGGAATAACTTCTCTGGTGGTCTGAATATAATCTGCCCCCACAGTAATCGCTGCCTGAGCACCTATGGCAGTTGCTGTCTCCGCAAAAGCCCACCAGCAAAAGTTTTTCATCTTTGTATTTCTCCCTGAAAGTATCTGCCAGAGCAGCAAAATAAATCCAGTGCCTTTGATGGCACTACCGGAATATGCTTTCCCTGAAGCGGATCCACTACCAGATAGTTTCTCTTTGTATTATTTTCCCTTTTGCGATCTTTACTAAATCCTTCTCAGTATATTCCATCTTTACTCCTTCTACTGATATGATCTAAAAAATGCCTGCAACTTGGTCAGAGCTTTCGTCAATGCCTCTGTCTCCTCCACATTTAGGCCTTTAAGTACAGCCAGTACCATCTTCTCATGGAAATCTTTATGATGGTAATAAGCTTTCTTCCCCTGTTCTGTCAGGGAGATCAGCACAACCCTTCGGTCCTCCTGACTTCTCATACGCTGGATATATCCCTTCTTTACAAGATTATTCACAGCGATCGTCAATGTACCCACAGTCACATTCAGTTCTCTGGCTACTGTTGACATATTCTTCTGTTCCCGGATACCTACTGCATTAATAATGTGCATATCATTGACGGAAATATTCTTATATTCTCCCGTAATCAATGCCCGTTCTTCCAGGTCCAGAATCTCATTAAATAAATTGACCAGTACATCATTAATTGCCTCATAATGGTTCATCCGGTTACCTCCCTCTTTTTGCTTAAGCAATTCCATATAGCATTGCTGTAGCATGTTTATACATTATGGTTATATTGCTACCTATTATACACTAAAATACTTTGTCTCACAAAGCATTTCTGGCAGGTTTTCAAAGAATTTCTCTCTTAATTCTTTCTTTGAACCATGAAATTTGTTATAATGGACAGATAGATTACAGTTCACACGCTCCTGTCTCATTTCCGTATGCAGTCTGCAATGAATTTGGGATACGGTACTGAGGACAGCAATACAGGCTGCAGATTGCTGTAACTGTTCAGCATTCTCACTGTTAAGAACTATTTTAGTTAAAGGGAATTTTCTATGAAAAAAATAATATGCCACTTAATTTACGGGAGAGAATCAACTCCCGGATCAGTCTTCTGTGTTCTGTTATTGTTCTGGTTCTGCTCGTTCTGGTGATGCATCAGATGGATTACACCCTGATCCGTAAACCGCAGAAAGAAGCAGCAGAAGCAGCGGCTCTCAAGGAACAGCAGGATAAGATCAAAGCTGAAACACCTGTCACCTCCACTGCAAGTGTAATTGCTGTTGGAGATAATCTTTATCACAGCAAGCTGTATGAATCCGGCGAAAATGACTCCGGTATATGGAATTATGACCATATCTACACTCATGTTCTGGACCAGATCCAGGCTGCAGATGTAGCCATGATCGACCAGGAAACGGTTTTTGCTCCAAGCCACGATGCTGTCAGCACTTATCCTTCCTTTGCCACTCCCCAGGAAGTTGGAGATGCCATTATCAAAGCAGGGTTTGATGTAGTGGAATCTGCCACAAATCACGCCGATGATTATGGATATGACTATCTGAAAAGTACTCTGGATTTCTGGAGCACCAATTATCCGGATATTCCTGTACTTGGCATCCACGCCACCCAGGAAGATGCAGACACTGTCAAAGTAAAAGAAGTGAATGGTATTAAGATTGCTTTTCTTGACTATACATACGGCACCAATAATTCCGGTGCAGGCGAAGGATATGAGTACATGATCGATATCTTTGATAAGGATAAGATCACCACAATGATCCAGAAAGCCAAAGAAATCAGCGACTGCATCATCTTTGTGGCTCACTGGGGAACAGAAGATGAAACCATGCCAAATGAATACGAGAAACAATGGGCCGCTTTTCTGATGCAGCAGGGTGTTGATGTGATCATTGGCGGTCATCCGCATGTGCTTCAGCCTTACGGACAGCTTTCTGATGACCAGGGACACAATACCACCATATTCTACTCCCTCGGAAACTTCGTTTCCACCCAGCAGGAACTCCCGGAACTTCTGGAAGGAATGGCAAGTTTTACCATACAGAAATCAACTCTGAATGGCAAATCAACCATCCAGATTCTCTCTCCGGAAGTGAAGCCTATGGTCATGCATTATGATTACGATAACGGAGAATACGGACCATATATGCTGGATGATTATACAGAAGAACTTGCCTCTTCCCACAGTGTAAAAAATGTGATCGGTGATGAGTTTACTCTTGATAACCTGAAAGCTAAATTTAAGGAAATCATGTCCATGAATGTGAAGCCTTCCACAAATACAAACCTGCTGAATGTCAAGTTTGACTGGGAGGGCAACATGATTGACAAAACTACCGGAAATGTAGTGGAAGATACAGAATCCATCCACTCCTGGGAATATCAGGCAGACACATCAGACGGAACTGAAGACTCTTCCGACAGTTCTGACAGCTCTTCGGATGAAAGTTCGGATGAAAGTTCGGACGAAAATTCAGATGAAAGTTCGGACGAAAGTTCAGATGAAAGTTCAGATGAAAGTTCGGACGAAAGTTCAGATGAAAGTTCGGATGAAAATTCAGATGATTCTTCAAACGAATATGACAGTGGTTATTGATGAATGCCCAGCAGTTTCTCTGCATTCTGTCTGGTTACATCAATGACCTCTTCTGCTGTAATTCCCTTCAGTTCTGCAATTGCCTGTGCTACATAAGGCAGATTTAATGACGAATTTCTCTTACCTCTGTTTGGCTCTGGAGACATATAGGGACAGTCTGTTTCCAGAACAAGCTGAGACAGGGGTGCATACTGAACCGTCTCTTTCAGTTTCTTTGCGTTCTTAAAAGTGACAACTCCGCCGATTCCCAGATACAGTCCCATTTTCAGATATTCTGCCGCAATCTCCCTGCTGTATGAAAACAATGAATGATACCGCCATACATACCACCCTGCATATATTCTCTGACGATATTCAGAGTATCCTCGGCAGCTTCTCTGCTGTGGATCATAAACGGAAGCTTCTCTTCTCTGGCAATGTCAAGCTGGGCGCGAAACATTTTCTTCTGGATCTGATGTTCCTCTTCTTCCTTATGCCAGTAATAGTCCAGCCCGATCTCACCGATTGCCACCATCTTGTCCATATGGGATAATCTGCGAATCTCATCCAGAGTCTCCTGTGTCATCTTATCTGCATCATCCGGATGGATTCCCACTGCTCCATATACAAAAGGATATTTCTCCATCAGCTTCACAGTATCCTGAAAACCGCCTACAGAGGCACAGACATTCACAATCTTCTCAATCCCTCCATCGTACATAGACGTAAGAAGCGCTTCCCTGTCTGTATCAAAGGCCTCATCATCATAGTGTGCATGTGTATCAATAATCATTTTTTCCAATCTCCTCATGTAATCTTATAGCAATTCCATAAAATAATGCAATCAAGACAGTTCAGCAGAGTGCGAAAGACAAGGAAGATATCTGCAGGCGTGCTGACGCACGGCAAAGATATCTGACGCAGGACTTTGCGCTCTGATAAACCGGATCAATATACATTATTTATGAGAATTGCTATAGTCCGGTTAAAAATCTGTTATAAAATTATCAGCTCATCCCCCGGGTGGATCACACCTCCGTGGAGAACCTTCGTAAAACTCCCTGTTTCGGCATAATGCACTCTCCCATTTTCTTAAAGATCGCACATCCGCTGTGGCATTCTTTCCAATCTGTGTCAGCTCCAGGACTACATCATTGCACTGGAATTTCGTACCGATCGGAAGTGTGGCAAAGTCGATTCCCTGAACCACCAGGTTCTCTCCGAATGCCCCGTCTTCTACCTCTGCACCTCTGGCGCGAAAATCTTCAATCTTGTCAAAAGAGAGCAGACTTACCTGACGGTGCCATTTGCCGGCATGGGCATCACCCTCGATTCCCCAGTCCTCAATTACTTTAATCTCCGGAACACTTGTCTTCTGTATTCCCTTTCTTTCACTTGTACAAACCGCAATTACTTTTCCCATAAGATTATCCCTTTTACCTTCCTGTTTTCGTTTCAGATACTGTTTTCGTACCTGCTCTTCCGTTTATTGCCGTCAGCTTATATTCTCTGCTTTCTTATCCCTGTTATCGCCATCAGTTATCTTGCGCAGTTCCCTGCTTCCCCTGTCATGATCTCAATGCCATGTCCAAGCGCATCAATAATATACTCCAGGCTCTCTTTTACAGCTTTCGGACTTCCCGGAAGATTGATGATCAGTGTTTTTTGCGGATACCTGCCGTAGAACGGCTGAGCATGGCGCGTTTCGTGATAGTCATGCTGTACGCACGCATTGCCTCCGGAATCCCCGGTACACGTCTGTCAATAATATCCTCCGTTGCCTCCGGTGTAATATCTCTGGGTGAAAAACCGGTTCCGCCTGTTGTCAGGATCAGTTCCGCTGTGCCGCTGTCTGCAATTTCCGCCATTCTCTCTGACAACATCTTTCTGTCATCCGGCAGAACATCTTCAGACACAACCTCATATCCATTCTTCTCAACAATCTCTCGGATCGCAGGTCCGCTTAAATCCTCACGTTCTCCGCGATATCCCGTATCACTGGATGTAATGATCGCTACTCTTTTCATTTTATAAAACCTCCCTGTCGGCAGATAATTTTTTTCGTTATCTGCCATTCTGTATTTCCATTATACACATTTCTTTCATTTTACCCAACAAATATTTTGCAAATCGCAAAGTAATTTGTGGATATCAAAAATGAAAATCTCCACTCTTACCACCCGTCTTTTCAACCAGATGAATATTGGACATTACCATATGCTTGTCAATTGCCTTACACATATCATAAATCGTCAGAAGCGTCACCTGAACCCCTGTCAGTGCCTCCATTTCCACACCGGTCTTGCCTTCTGTTTTCACTGTACAGAAAGCGCGGATAATTCCGTTTATCTCATCCAGTTCATAGTCTACGGAACATTTCTGGATCGGAAGCGGATGGCACATGGGAATCAACTCAGAAGTCCTTTTCACTCCCATAATCCCCGCTACACGTGCTACTCCAAGCACATCTCCCTTTTTCACAGAACCCTCTTTCACAGCCTCCATGATTGCTTCTCCTACATGAATCTCACCTGTGGCAACTGCTGTTCTGTAAGTGATATTTTTCCCGGAAACGTCTACCATACTGCGTTCCGTTTCTCTATCAAAATGATTAAAACCCTGTGACATGATCAAAATCCCCCTGTTTAAGTTTTTACAAAAAGCGAGGCTCTTATTGTACGGGAACATACAATAAAAAGCCTCGCCTGTTCATCACGATACGGTTGGAGTCTTTACCCACCGAAATTGACGACATCATGAATACTCATGAGTCAGTCACTCCCCTTTGTCTAAATATTAATATAGCTTTTGAGAGTGTATTTGTCAAGATAATATTCGTAAGTTTTCACACATTTTCGCTACCATTCGCTTTGTTCTCAGTAATACAAAGATCAGCAGATTTCTGCACCTGCAGGCATTTCCTTTTCCGGTACCATCAGGGAAAGGTTTCCGTCTGCATCTTCTGCGCAGAGGATCATTCCTTCACTGAGTACACCGGCAAGTTTGGCTGGTTTCAGGTTTGTGACTACCATAACCCTCTTACCTACCATTTCTTCTGCACTGTAGTGTGCTTTGATTCCGGATACGATCTGACGCACCTGGCTTCCGATCTGTACCTGTGAGCAGAGAAGTTTCTTTGATTTCTTTACTTCTTCACATTTGATGATCTTACCAACCTGGAACTGAAGCTTGCCGAAATCTTCAAATGTGATCTCCGGTTTTGCTTCGATATCAATTACGTCTTCTTTTCTTCTTTTGCAGGTTCTTCTGCTTTCGGCGGATGAAGCTCTGCCACCTTTGCAAGTACCTCTTTCAGGTCAAGGCGGGCGAAAAGGATCTCCGGTTTTTCAGTTACTTTATTTCCTGACGGATAGAGGCCAAAGGTCTTAAGGTCTTCCAGTTCTCTGTCCTGTGCATTTAACTGGGCAAGGATTCTCTCTGTTGTTTCCGGCATAAAGGATTTCAGCAGAACCGCACCAATGCAGATTCCCTCAACCAGATTGTAGAGAACTGTTGCAAGACGGTCTTTTTTCTCTTCATCCTTAGCAAGAGCCCATGGCATTGTTTCGTCGATGTATTTGTTGCAGCGTTTGAAGATTGTGAATACTTCTGTCATTGCATCTGCCACGCGGAGTTTATCCATTTTTTCGTTTACTTTGGCAGGTACGGAGAGAATGAAGTTCTTCAGATCATCATCTACAGGTTCTGTAACGCCTTTGTTTTCTACCACACCGCCGAAATATTTGTTTGACATGGAAATGGTACGGTTTACAAGGTTTCCAAGGGTGTTAGCGAGTTCAGAATTGAGACGCTCTACCATCAGTTCCCATGTGATCACACCATCATTCTCGAATGGCATTTCATGAAGTACGAAGTAGCGGACTGCATCTACACCGAAGAAGTCTACCAGTTCATCTGCATAGATTACGTTCTTGTGATTTACTCATCTTTCCATCACCCTGGAGAAGCCATGGATGTCCGAATACCTGTTTCGGAAGCGGCAGATCCAGTGACATCAGGAAAATCGGCCAGTAAATTGTATGGAAACGGATGATGTCTTTACCGATCAGATGCAGGTCTGCAGGCCAGAGCTTATTGAACTGGTCTGTGCTTTCGCCATCGCAGTCGTAGCCGATTCCTGTAATATAGTTTGTAAGGGCATCAAGCCATACATATACTACGTGTTTCGGATCAAAGTCTACCGGGATTCCCCATTTGAAGGAAGTTCTGGATACGCAAAGATCCTGAAGTCCCGGGAGAAGGAAGTTGTTCATCATCTCGTTTTTACGGGATTCCGGCTGGATGAAGTCCGGGTGTGTATTGATGTAGTCGATAAGTTTGTCGGCATATTTGCTCATTTTGAAGAAGTATGCTTCTTCTTTTGCAGGTACACATGGGCGGCCGCAGTCCGGACATTTGCCGTCTACAAGCTGGGATTCTGTAAAGAAAGATTCACATGGTGTACAATACATTCCTTCATAGTGTCCTTTGTAGATGTCGCCTTTTGCGTACATTTTTTGAAGATTTTTTGACCTTGTTTTCGTGTCTTCATCTGTGGTACGGATGAATTTGTCGTAGGATGTGTTCATCAGATCCCAGATTCTTTTGATCTCACCGGATACGTTGTCTACGAATTCTTTTGGGGTGATTCCGGCTTCTTCGGCTTTTTAATTCGATTTTCTGACCATGTTCGTCGGTTCCTGTCTGGAAGAATACGTCATAGCCCTGCTGACGTTTGTAGCGGGCGATGGCATCGGCAAGGACGACTTCGTAGGTGTTGCCGATATGGGGTTTGCCGGATGTGTAGGCGATGGCGGTGGTGATGTAGTATTTCTGTTTTTCCATGGTTTGTTGTCTCCTTTTTTGAATGTGGACGCTCCGGAAAATATAATTGTTTTCTGTGCGGTTTCGGGAGCTAGGAACTCTAAGTGTCTGAAAATCAGCTAAAACCATTCGAAAAAATCTCAAACTCGCTTCGCTCAGACAGTGAGATTTTTTCGAATAACGCAGATTTCCAGGCACTAAGAGTTGCTACACTCCCTGCAAATGCACAGAAAACAATTATATTTTCCGAAGCTGATGTTTAAAAATGGTAACAACTGCTCCTTATTTATGGAAGAAAAACATAAATTCTTCATGGTAGGAAGGAACTGGTGTTGGGGGAAATAATTCCTCTCTGTCGCAGTGTGATCCTGCCCGGAGGGCTTTTTTGTTATAGGAACATTACAGAGTAATTCCTATAACATAAAAACGTC
>ENA-OPZD01000102-OPZD01000102.1-human-gut-metagenome-genome-assembly--contig:-NODE-102-length-33051-cov-2.382578_pt1 | contig 33051 bp, 43 predicted proteins | sample MGYA00242479_ERZ504495 | MGnify/ENA primary metagenome ERZ504495 (study PRJEB26092, sample SAMD00036286) | human gut metagenome | host: Homo sapiens | study: EMG produced TPA metagenomics assembly of... | reverse complement strand
AGAAAAGCACAAGAAAAAACTGTTGTAAAAGGCGTGAAGACTTCTGTAAAGGAAAGCAAGACCAAAAAAGACAGTCAGATTTCTCTTTTGATATGCATGGAAGATAGAGAAAAACGGAGGAAAAAATGATTGCGTATAAAGCGTTTCAGAAGAATTTGAGTTGTTTGGGGTTTCAATACAAAGAAACAGAATGGAATTATACAGAAAAGGCTGCCTGCAGGAAAACGGGGTTTCATTGTGCAGAAAATCCGCTGGACTGTCTGATTTACTATAGCAATCCGGATTTAGCGCAGTATTGTGTGGTTGAAGTTGCCGGAGAACGCCAGGAAGAGGGCGATGACAGCAAAATTGCCTGCACACAGCTTCGGATTGTCAGAAGACTGACGTTATTGGAACTTTTAATAGAAGGGGTTGCATATATGCTCCAGTATCCACACAGAAGGCCGAGTAAAATCATACAGATAGAAAAAGGAAGTCCCATGGGTGGATTTACAGTGGTGCGTGGGAAACATCCCGTCGGAAAAGGGAGGAAAGATACAATCCTTCTTCTCATCAGGGAAGATATTAAGGGAAATATCGTTAATTTTTCAGTCATCATAATTGACGGAAAAGAATATGTTCCAAATGTTTATTATGATTTTGATGGAAGAAGGCAGAAGAATAAATAGAGAAAACAGAATTAATTGGAAATCGGCTGTTTAGAAGGCAACAAAAAAGATGTTAAAGTTTTCCAAAAAGGAAGAAAAAAAATCCAGAAAACAGAGATTACAAAAGAAAATGAAAATGAGGAAGTTTGAATATGAAGTATCTGTAAAGATTTGTAAAAAAGGGGAGATTTTGGCAGTTTCATTTTTCAGGATAAAAGAAATGCTTGCCGGACAAGTGCAGCCGGAGATAGTTGTATTCTTAAATAAAAAGGAGCGTACCTATCTTTCGTACCTTCCAAGAGAAGCAAAGTGGAGAACAGCCACAATTATAAAGATTATGGGCTATTTTTATGGGAGTTTTATCACTGTACCAAAAGAGATTGGGCATTATTCCGGAAATATTTTGACACAGAATGTAGCAGATGGACACCTTTAAAAGTTAGTTCTATCAGAAGTATTATAGAAGAGTTTCAAACGGATATTTTATGGGATAGGATAGAGGAAAGGCGCAGACAAGAAACCAATGAATGGGATCAGGTAATGTCCCAAATTCCGGTACTTCCAAAGGATTGGGAAAGGTGGTGCAGAAAATCGGCCATTACGCAGCACTATATTTTCTACAAACCGGAAAGAAAAGGAGAAGGCTATTGCAGCAGATGCAACACGAGAGTGCAGGGTATTTTACCAAAACATAATCAATATGGTATCTGCCCGAAGTGTAGACAGCGAATACAATATAAATCCAAGAAAATGCAAAAAAGGATTATTCACAAAGCAGAGTGCACCTATTTGTTGCAGAAGTTCGGAACTAATCAATGGTGATTCGGAAGTTTAACGTCTATGCAAAATTTCATCAAAAGCGTGACTTTGTTCCGGAAATAAGCTGGTTTGAAACCAGAAGGGTAATCGTAGAAAAAGATTTTTCCCAGACAGCATATTATTATGGACAATATAAGGATGGCTCCTATCGGTGGAGAGAGTCTTTATATGCAGAGTACCATTATGATTTTGAAGGGAATAAAGGCACGCTATATCAGAGAACCTTATTTTCTTTGAACCAGGGAATTTTGAAGACTTCCGGGTTATACGAACTTCAAAAGAACATGAAAATGGTAGAACCGGAAACGTATTTATTATACCGTTATCATTGTCCGGCTATTGAGAAAGCTGCAAAGGCGGGATTGAAAAAGTTTGTGATCCAAAGCATCCATAAAAAGAGCCGACTTCCAAATCACAGAAAACTGATAGAAATTTTGGGAATCAATAGTTGCCTGCTAAAGCAGTTGGTGAAAATGGACGGCGGAATAGCTGGTTTATCCTGGCTGCAAAAGATGAAGAATACACAAAAGTGGATTTCAGAGGATATACTTCGTTATTTTGAAAAACATAATATTTCCACAATAGATGTTGCCTTTATTGAAAATCAAATGTCGCCACAGCAGATTTACCATTATTTAAGAAGAATGGAAAAGGAAAGCGGGCTGCCCGTAGAGAAGATTTTGACGATATGGAGAGATTATCTGTCCATGGCAAAAAAATAGGAGAAAATCTAAAGGACTCCATCGTTTATAGACCACGGGAGTTAGAAAGAAGGCATGATGAGGCGGTAATAGCCCTGCAGGAAATAGACACAAAGCAGAGAGCAGAGGAACTACGGGAGAAATTTCCAAATCTGGAAAAGGTTTGTAGGGAAATCACGCCCATCTATCAGTCACTGAAAGATGAAAAATATGCAGTGCTGGTTCCGCAAAAGATTGAAGATATTATAAAAGAAGGAAAAGCATTGCATCATTGTGTAGGTACTCAGGAATGCTATTTTGACCGGATCAGCAGAAAAACCTCTTATATTGTTTTCTTACGCAGACAGGAAGAATTGGAAAAGGAATTTTATACGATGGAAATTGAACCAGATGGAAACATTGTACAAAAAAGTAAGGACTATAACAGAACGGGAGAGGAGTATGAAGAGGCAGAACCATTTTTAAAGAAATGGAAAAAGAATGTATTGAAAAAGATAAGGAACCAGGAAAAAGATCCTACAAAAACGCAGGTTACACTATGGACTGCGGAGCTTTCTGCTGCTTATAAGGATCATGTGGTGATGAAAGGTGGAAAATATCAGGGCCAGTATCTGTCAGATGTGCTGAAAGCAGAACAGGAAGCAGCTGCTTAGAAGAAAAGGAGAAATATGGAAAAAGAATATCAAATAGTGACAAAAATATACCGGATAAGAATTTGCAGAAATTAAACATATCCGGCAGAAAACCAGTATGGTTGTTATGAGGAGAACCTGGAAGGAATGTATACAGAAAGAGGGGTATACAGACTGTTTCGCAAATATGTTAATAAACAGGAATATCCTTTCTATCAGGACTGGAAACAGGATATGCTGAAAATGGGCATTTTACTAAAAGGCCCTAAAACAGAGCTGGCAGTAAAAAGAAAGGGTGAGCATATAGTGGAAGAAATCTGTATTACAGTGAAGACGATAGAAGATGCCTGTAACCTTGTACGGCAAGCATATAGAGATTCCGATGTATGTTTGGGAGAGCTTTTTCGAAACATAGAAATTCAAGGATTGAGCATTCAGGAAGTAGTGGAAGTATTTTCCATACTGTATCGTGAACTGGAAAATGACAGAGTCTGTCGTGTGAATGTGGAAGAAAAATTTTTCACATTTGTAGCATAGAAATTTTGATGATGGCGGGGTGTGTCGGTGACATGCCCCCTAAAAATACCATGAACAGCCAATTACGCAATAAAAAAGGCAATTTAAACAAAGAACCTTGTGGTTTTACCGGAGCATGCTATTCTAAAAGAAAAAGGGGAGGGAATACAAATGATGAAAATTGCGATATTTTACCAGAAAGAAAGTAAGCTTTTGGATGATATACGAAAGAAGATCCGAAAGGAAGCGTGTCAGCTAGATAACATATATGCGATTTATGAATATTCTACGATAAAGGCTTTGCGCAAAGCAAATGAACAAAGTCCTATGGATATCGTGTTTTTGGAAGATACGATAGATAATTGTGGACTGACAGCCGCCAAATATATCCGGGAAACAGGACAAAAAACTTCTCTCTACTTTTTCGGAACGTCTACGAATCGGGCTTTTATGGATATGAATATAAGGCAGCACATTATTTGACGGAAAAAGAACAGGTAGAAAGTTTAAATATCTACCAGCATTTTTCAGAAAGTATTTTCCAAAGAAAACGATTTTCCTGTTTGATCAAAGCATGGATTCTGCATGGGCTATGTGTTTATCCGAAGTTGTTTATATTGATTTAAAAACCGGGGATATTTGTACAGAAAAAGGAGAGAAAAAATCGGGTTATATACTGACAGAGAAAGTATTGGAAACAATACGAAAAAAGACCTCTTTTCTAAACGTTTCCGGAGAATATCTTGTCAATCAGGATTTTATAATAGATGTGACTGGGCAGATGATTTACCTATATCAGAATAAAAGCATTTTATGTAAAGAAAAGGAGATGGATACGATTAAAGAGTTCCTTTGGAACATGGGACAAAAAGAGTTTTTATAAGGGAATATTATACATACAATATATAGGAAAAATGGATTGTAAAAAACTATATATTGTGTTATTATATTGTTGAATATATTTTTACAAATGGAAAAAATTTGTAGTTAGTATTTCATTTTGGCAGAAGCCAAAAGCAGTATTTTAAGGAATATCCTGAGAAATAGAAAGAAAGACATGAAGAATCGTATGGTTTTTTGTGTCTTTTTTTTGTATGCAGAAATGGAAAGGAGGACAAATTCAGTTTTTAAAAGCAGACATTATCGTTGTATGAAAGGAGAACTATTTTATGAAAATTATTTGTAAAAAGACAGATTTAGCAAAGGCAGTTCAGACTGTAGCAAAGGCAGTTCCTGCAAAAGCAACCACCTCTATTTTGGAGTGTCTTTTGCTCCGGGCAGAAAAAGAGGAGATTACCCTTACCGGGAATAACCTGGAATTGGGGATTGAAACAGTAATGCCGGGAAACATTGAAGAGGAAGGCAGTATTGCAATCCAGGCAAAAGTATTTGGGGAGATTGTAAGAAAACTTCCAGAGGGAGATGTCGTACTGGAAACAGGGGAAAAAGATCAGGCGACTGTACGCTGTAAGAAGACGAAGTATAATCTTTCTGTAAAGTCAGCAGAAGAGTACACCTGTATTCCCGATATGGAACGGAAGAATCATGTCACGATTTCAGAGTTTGACTTAAAAGAGGCAATCCGGCAAACGATTTTTTCAGTAGCAGATACTTCCTCAAAGAAGGCAATGACAGGAGAACTGTGGGAAATTAATGGAAAAGAACTGAAAATTGTAGCGCTGGACGGACACCGTATTTCACTTAGAAAAATCAAACTGAAAAAAGAATATGAACCGCGAAAGGTCATTGTTCCAGGAAAAACACTGGCAGAAATCATCAAGATTATTGGCGGAGATCCGGAGAAGGAAATTGCAGTTTACTTTACAGAGAACCATATTCAGTTTGAGATAGAAAATACCAGGGCAATCTCCCGGTTGATTGATGGAGAATATTTAAAAGTGGAGCAGTTATTATCAAAAGATTATGGAACAAAATCAAAGTTCAAAAAAAGGAATTACAGGAATGTATTGACAGAGCAAGTTTGTTATTGAAGGACGATGCAAAAAGCCAATTATTCTAAATATTGAAGAAAATATTTGTCATTGGAAGCAGCATCAAACATGGGCTCTATGAATGAAAGTATGTTCGTTGTAAAAGAGGGAGAGAAATTACGAATTGGGTTTAATCCCAAATTCTTATTGGAGATGCTGCGGGTGATTGATGATGAGGAAGTCTTCATGTATTTTACGAGTGCAAAAACGCCATGTACTGTAAGAGATGAAAAAGACAGTTATGTATATCTGGTTCTTCCGGTCAACCTTAGTGCCGCAGCGTAAAGTGAGAGAAGAGGGTGAATAAGAAGGTATGGAAATTGTTCGAAATGGGCAGAAAATTCTGTTGACAGAGTGGGAATTATTTCAGGCGTATGAAGAACAGAAGTATTTGTACTTAAAAGAAAGCGTTCTGGAAAATATGGAAGACTGTCTTCCAAAAGAGATGTATAGCAAATTGAAAGCAAATGAAGATTACAAGGAAAGAAGCATCACTTTATTCCAAAAATATTATGAGGATTATCATATGGAATATGATGTGGCACTAAAAGAGGCAATCCGCGATTCTGCGAAAAAGTTTCTTGATGCAGAAAAAGCAGAACTTGTAGAAGAAAAGGAGGAACAGTAAAGGATGAAAAGAGAAAATTATATTATTACGGTAAAAAGCATTTATATACGTAATGCGGAGATGTTTTGCCCGGAAAGCATGACGGAACAGGAAATTTTGAACTTAGATGATATCGATATTTTTCAGTCCTGTGAGTTTGAAAGATACTGGAAAAATGCAGAAGTTTCTGCTTACTTATGTCAGATGGCTTGTGCAGAAGAAGAATTAAAAAGGGAACTTCAGAAAATTGCAGAATATTTCAAGATACCAGCCTGTTTTTTAGAAGCAATTCCTGTAAAAAAGATTTGGAAGATGATATATTTCATAATAATGGAGAGAAGGAAAATGAAGAAAGCACTACTTAAAAAGATACCTGTTGTGGAAGCCGGTATTAAGGATAAACAATATATGGAACTTTGCAGACAAAACTATCTGATGAAGGTACAAAAGGCTACGGTAGCACATAAACGGACTTTAATCCTAAATCTTTATGACGCGGAAAACATTATAAAGGAGCAATATCAGCCGTTCTGTCGCATCTTTTTTTCTAATAGAGACTTTATTACATATTTTATAAAAGAAAACCGTTGGTCTATAAAAACTTTGGATATCTTGGAAGCTGAAAAGGGGAAATTTATATCTCAGATTGCGATACGAACATATAAGGAAAAAGGAGTATTCAACAGTTTTTTCATTGTACAGATGATGCCGTAGACAGTATACAACTGATACAAATAGAACAGCAGAAAAGAAAAGCAGAAAAGTCGTTAAAAGAAAAAAAGAAGGATAAAGATATAGAGTCTCTATTTCGCAGTGATGAAACCAGTGACTGGGAGATTTGAAAATGGCTGGAATACGAGGTGTTAAAAGAAAGTCAATATATTTTCTATCAGTATTCCAGAAGAAAGATGATAGATTGCACATGTAGTCATTGTAAATCGGAATATCAATTGGAGAGATCTATACCAAGGCATAACAAAGAATATGTGTGTCCCATTTGCAAGCGGAAATCAATTTTTAAAGCAAAAGGAAAATCAGGATATTTTTCTGATTATTCAGAAGCAGTTAAAATTGAAAAAGCATCAGATAGAATCATACTACGTCATTTTGAAGTTAGAAAATCTTATGCTGCGCATGGTACGGGAGAATATACATTATCCTATCATGAAGACTATCGGGCTGTATTTCAGGAAAAATTCCATTTTTATTACCCGGTTTATAGCTGTTTGGCTCATAAGAATGTATGGAAAGAGAAATATATAGATCCGTATTTTCACTACAGATATCATTTGGATTATACGATAAAAGCATATCAGACGATAACCCAAATGCCTGGAATGGTGTATCCATATAATTTGAAAAATGTTTTTAAAGGAACACCATTTGAATATTGCTCCTTAGATTATTTTGTTAAAGATAATCGTTTCGTAGAGCTGCCGGTTGTATATTATCTGAACACATATTTAAAATTCCCATTGCTTGAACAGTTCGTGAAGCAGAATATGTTTTATATTGCTTTGGAATGCCTATATCAGCTTCCAAACGAATGGGAAGAAACAAAGGAAACGAATACAAGACATTTCTTAGGAATAAATTCGCGATATTGCTCTATCCTAAGTAAGTATAATATGGGGATAAGAGAATGGGGCGTTTTACAGAAAATGGAAAAATTAAAAATTTATTTGTCGGAACAGGAAATTTTTGCATATTGTAAAATTTTTGAGAGTAATAGAGATTTCTTGGAATTAAACCAGTATGCATCTATTCGGAAAATTGTGAATTATCTGGCAAAACAGATTGAAAAAGAAGAAAAAGGAAAGGCATATAAGTTGTCTGGTGATGTATCTGGTATCAGTCATGTGGAAATGAAATGTTATCAGACGTATATAAGAAGCTGGAAAGATTATATTGAGTGGGCAGAAAAATTGGAATATGATCTGAAAAGCCGATACGTTCTGTTTCCAAAAAACTTTAAAGATGTTCACGACAAGACTTTCCTGGAGTATCAAAAACAACAAGATAAGATGGAAAGAAGAAAACAGGCAAAAGAAAGAAGAACCGTGAACCAACTTTTAAAGAAAGATATAAAACTACTGGATACCAAAATTCAGGATAAGGATTATCTTTTAAAAGTTCCTGAAAATTGTCAGGAAATCCGAAAAGAAGGGCAGGCGTTAGGACATTGTGTAGGAAGTTATATCCCTCATATTGCCAATCGGGAATGTGATGTGTATTTTATCCGGAAAAAGACCGACCCAGATAAGCTTTTTTTACGGTTGACTGGAGAAGAGGGAAGATTGTGCAATGTCAGGGGAAAGGGCGGATTCGTTATCCGCAGGAAATGGTAGAATTTGTTCATTATGCAGAAGAAAAATTAAGGCTTCTAAAAGGAGAAGAAGAAAAAAAGGCTGCATAGAAATATAAAAATTTTAAGAGAATAGAAACACAGGCAGAAGGATTAGAACATTCTTCTGCCTTTTCTTATGAAGAGAAAGGAACAGAGATATGAATGATGTATTGGAAAAATTACAACGTGTCAAAATCCAAAATAAGACCAGGCTGTCCAAAGAAGACCAGCAATTTTGTCAGATACAGCAAAAATTATATGACAGTACCAGAAATCATTTTTTAAGTATGTTTGTAGATATGGAAACACTGCACCAGCAGGAACTGACCTTTTATGGAAAGGTACAGAAATATGCAGACAGGGTGTACCAACAGAACCTGATTTGTATGGATAAAAAGAAACAAACAGAACTGATGGAAAAGGTACATAATCATTTTATCAGAACCATTATTTCCTTCTTTAACCGGAAATATGGTCTTACCATACAGAAACATTCGTATGAACGCTATATTTCCCTGCAGACTCTGGCAGAACCCGTATTACATAAGCGGATTTCTTCTTTAACAGAAGAAGAGAAGCAAATTTATCGGGAAGAAAGGAAGAAATGCTGTAAACAGAAAGAAGAAAATCTTCATGAAGTTTTGTTTGCCAGAATTGAGTATCCGTTGATTTTGGATGATATTTTTTCTTATCTGGGCGGTTTTAGTTTTCAGGAGAAAGTGGAGCAGGAGATTAAAACAGATGCAAAAGCAGGAGTGACCTATGCAAAATATAAATTGCAAAGTAAAAAACTGTCCATTCAAAACCTGTTATGCAGCAAAACAGATCTTTGGGGAGAATACGAAATCTGTCTGGATAGTGAAAAATATAAAGCACTTTTACGGGCATTGACTTTTTTGACTCCAGTAAAGAACAGGTTTCTATTTATGATGGCTGGCTGGAAAGATTTGTAAGTTTTTCATATAGCGGGAAAAAGGAGAAAGAAGGGATTTTTGATGAACACCCTGCGCTTGGAAAGAAAGTTGTTAAATTTAAGTATTTTAAAAATGGCAGATGGGATATTGTTTTTGCCAGTGGTGTACATGCATTGTCTTTTGCCAAAGAGTATCTCGGCTATAAGGAGACGGCCTAATGGGAAAATACAAAAGAGATAAGGGACTTCAAATACCAATGGAGCAAAGGCAAAGATTGAATGCGAAAATTTTGTATCTAGTGGAAAACCATGAAGCAGAACTATATGGAATCACACCAGAGGATATTTTTAATGCATATATGGGAAATGGTGGGCTGCATGGACTGGACAGGAAAGACTTTCAAAATTTTCATGCTTATACAGAAGCGAAAAAAGAAATAGAGCAGGGACAGTTTTTTACACCAGCGGAAATATGTGAATTTCTTGTTGCCTGCGTCAAACCGGAACCGAAGGATATAATTTATGATTTGACTTATGGTAAAGGAGATTTTTTTAATTATCTTCCTACAGAAAGTAATATCTATGGAACAGAAATTGATATGAAAGCGGTGAAGATTGCCCAGTACCTCTACCCGAAGGCAAACCTGCAATATGGCGATATCCGGCAGTATTCCCCTGTTTTAAGCGGAGATATTGTGTTTGGAAATCCGCCCTTTCATCTGGAATGGGGAACAAAAGAAGCACCGGTATCTTCCCAGATGTATTACTGCAAAAAGCATATCAGGTACTGAAAAACGGGGGTCTTTTGGTTTTGCTGGTCCCGGAAAGTTTCCTTTCAGATGATTTTTCAAATCAAGGGGATATTGAAGAAATCAATCACATGTTTAATTTGATTGTACAATTTTCTTTGCCGGCAGATGCATTCAAAGAGTATGGTGTGACATCTTTTCGGACAAAAGCAATGATTTTGCAGAAAAAGAGTCAGTATGTAACAGAAAGGACCATACACTACAGAGTTGGAAGTTCTGAAGCAGCCACAGGAAATTTATCAAACTTATGTGTTGCCTGTTCTTCAGGAACGGAAAAAGCATACTGCCAAGATCTATTTTGAATGTCAGAATACAGATTTAGAGGCAAAGCAGAAACAGGTATTTCAGGAAAAACGGTGAAACTTTTGTTTGATATCAAAAGAAATCGAAATATCACTCATAAAGCTGGACTGGCAGAAGCGATTTTGCAGAAATACCTGAAGCAGACGAAACCGGAGGAACTTTCCTGGCAGGAGTGGGAAAAAAATAAAATACAGCCGGAAGATGTTTTACGGAAATTAAAGGGGATTTTATCTTCTGCGAATATGACATACAGGAATGAAATCCGGATTGTAAAGACAACTTATGGATTTAAAGAAAAGGATTATCGGGAAAATGGGACCGATATGAATTTGGGTTCTATCAATTCTTTTGTATTATCCAAAAGAGAAGTTCCTGGATTTGAGCAGTTCTTAAAGAAGAAGCGGCGAGAATTTGCATTGCAGGAAACACCTTTTGAGAAAATGAAGCAGGATGACAAAATTGCAGAATATCTGGAAAATTGGCATGTAACAAGTCAAATGACAGGGGAGGTCAAATATCTGAATGCTGTACAGAAAAAGAAGTGAATAAACTGCTGCAGAAACGATACGCTGCCCTACAGTTTTCTATGGGAACTGGAAAAAGCCTTTGTACACTGGCAATGGCGCAGTACAGAATGAAATATAATCCTGTCCGGAATATATTCATTGTCGGCACAGCCCTGGCAATCAATAATACATGGGAAGAAATATTGGAAGACTATCAGATTGATTTTTACCGTATTCGGAAGAGGGAGGACATAAAAAGGGTACAGAGAGGACAGATTGTGCTCTTGACTATCAATTTGCTTACGGAATTAAAAAGGGAGATGAAAAAACTGTTACGTATCCGCTGTCAGAAAGTCATGTTGATTTTTGATGAAAGTGATGCAATTACCAACGGAAGTTCAAAACGTACAAAAGCAATGCTTTCTGTTTTTCGAAAATGCAGATATAAAGTGCTGGCAACAGGAACACTGACAAGAAATAACGTGTAGAAGCAGCACCTCAATTAGAACTGCTTTATAACAACTCTATTCATTATCTGGCAAAGAATGAATGGATCTACCGATTCAAAAACGGACAGATGGAAAAAAATAGGAACTTCTTTTTGAATCAGCCATTTCCAGCTTATAAAAGAGGGTATGAACTGTTTTCTTATTCCTATTTACCAAAGAAGATTACAGTGTTTGGTCTGGAGAAGGCAAATCAGGATATTTATAATGCATCATTTTTAGATGAATTATTAGAAAAAACAGTCATAACAAAAAATTTTGAAGAAGTGGTAGGAAGGAAAATTTATAAGATTTACCAGGAAACCTGTTCTTTTAGCGAAAGGGAAAAAGAAGTGTATCGAATAGCAGTAAAAGAGTTTGATAAAATCCGCAGGAAGTATTTTGCAGCTTGCGGCAATGCACGAAAGGATTCTATGTTTCGGATTTTGCAGCAACTGCTGCTCCTTCTGAAGATATGTGCAGATCCTTCTCTTGCATACGAATACGATAGCAATGAAATACCTACGAAGGTAAAAAAGCAATCCGTCTTTTGCAGATGTGGAAGTATGAGAAGGTTGCGATTGGAGTACGCAGAATAGAAGTGGCAGATTCCTATTACCGATATTTAAAGCAGGCATTTCCAGAAAGGCAGATCTTTTATATCACAGGGGATAAAGTTCCATGCAAGCAGCGGCAGAGGATTGTAGAAAAACTAAGAAAGACAGAAAATGGGATATTACTTTCTACGCAGCAAAGCTTGTCAGAATCTATGAATATAGATGATGTGGATAAAATTATCCTACCAGAGCTTCATTACAATCATGCGGCTATGGAACAGTATTATTTTCGGTTTATCCGGTATACGTCCAGAAATTTTAAGCAGGTGGTATTTTTAATTTATGAAAATTCCATTGAAGTGAACCTGCTAAAGATGATACTGGCGAAGGAGAAACTTAACCTGTTTATGAAAAATCAATTGCTAGAAAACGGAGAACTATATGAAAGATTCGGCATCAATCCCCAGATATTTTCCCTTTTGATGACAACCAGTGTGGATCAGGAAGGAAAACTTCAGATTCAATGGGGCGAACAAAAAATTAGTTAGAGTGTTTGAAAAAGAAACATACGTAATGATAATTTATGGCAGAATTTTTACTCAAAGAAATTCAAACTACGATACTTTTACTCTGCTTATAGCAGAACAATATATATTTTGAGAAAGTATTGAAAAGTTTATTAGAAAATACAGAATAGGCTTAAAAGTCTGTTTATATTTAGTGTAGAACTTAGCACAATAGTACGCAAAGTCTCCCTAGCGTGGCAATGACAGATATAAAAAATACTTGTTTTTCTGGTTCTTGTATTTTGAGGATTTGTCAGTAGAGATTTATAGGAAAGGAGGATGTATGAACCAGAAACATCAAAATGTTCCAATTTGGGAAAAAGCAAACCTTACTTTGGAAGAAGCGGCAGCTTTTACTAATATAGGAATAAACAAATTGAGGCAGTTAACAGACGAAGATGGATGTGAATATGTTCTTTGGATAGGTTCTAAAAGATTAATAAAACGTAAGAAGCTAGAAGAATTTTTAGAACATGCAGAAAGTTTATAAGAGTCATTGAAACAAGGGGCTTTGATATGATAATATTTGAATATCATTTCAAGGCTCTTTTTGGATTATGAAAGGAGAATATATGTCCGAAAAGAGAAGAGATAATAAAGGAAGAATTCTGAAAACAGGAGAAAGCCAAAAGAAAAATGGGCAATACATTTACCAGTATACGAATTCATTTGGGGAGAGAAAGGTAATCTATAGCTGGAAATTGGTAACAACAGATAAAGTTCCAGCGGGAAAGAGAGAGGATGTTTCACTTAGAGAAAAAATAAAAGAAATTGAGCGAAAATTAGAACAAGAGCTCATTATTACAGGGCAGAATATGACGGTTCTACAGCTAGTACAAAAATATATAGGACAGAAAACAGGTGTTAAAGATAATACCAGAAATAACTATAATTTTGTAATAAATATCATAAAAAAGGAGCCTTTTGGACAACTGAAAATAAATGAGGTAAAAAAGTCAGATGCAAAAGCATGGTTAATCAAGCTTCAGCAGGTAGATGGCAGAGGATATAGTACGATACATTCAGTGCGTGGAGTTGTTCGACCTGCTTTTCAAATGGCAGTAGACGATGATATTTTATTAAAAAACCCTTTTGAATTTCAGTTGGCGACGGTAGTAGTTAATGATAGCGTTACCCGAGATGCCATAACAAGAAAGCAGCAAAAAAAATTCTTAGAATTCATCAAGAATGATAAACATTTTTCGCGTTATTATGAAGGGATATATATTTTATTCCATACAGGAATGAGAATCAGCGAATTTGTAGGATTGACGCTGTCAGATATCAACTTGAGAGACAGAACCATTACTATAGATCATCAGTTGCAAAGAAATAGCCAGATGGTATATAAGGTTATCAATACAAAGACTACAGCGGGTGAAAGAACGATACCTATGACTGACGATGTATATGAATGCTTTAAAAAAATAGTAGAAATGCGGAAAAAAGTAAAGGCAGAACCCGTTATAGATGGTAAACTTGGATTTTTATATTTAGACAAAAATAATAAACCGATGGTTGCATTACACTGGGAGAAATATTTTCAACATATCCGAGAAAAATACAATCGCATTTATAAGGAACAGATGCCTATTATTACACCGCATGTTTGCCGTCATACTTACTGCTCTAATATGGCTAAGAGTGGAATGAACCCAAAAACGTTACAGTATTTGATGGGACATTCTGATATATCCGTAACTCTGAATACATATACTCACTTAAAATTTGAGGATGCGAGAGCAGAAGTAAAAAGAATTACGAAGCTCAATTGATGTATTTTGAACAATTTACATCATTTGAATTTGCATCAGATTTTTTGAGGATTAATATTAAATGTATGGTATAATTATCAAGAAGCCCATAAATATGAGAAATTTGAGTAAATATGTATAGAAAAAAGTTCAAAAAGCGATGAATGTAAAATGCAAAAATAGAAATTGATTTACATCACATTTACATCATTTGGCGAAAAAAATATGTAGATTTACATAGGATTATAAAGACTTGTATAAGGACCAAACAAAAATATAAACTCTGTAAAGTCTTGAAAACATAGGGCTTTACAGGGTTATGAAGGGATTTGAAGAGTATGATAAAAGTACTATTTGTTTGCCACGGCAGCAAATGTAGAAAGTATGTTTTATGTAAGAGAGACACCGTGGCATGGATTAGGGACAAAGGTACAGGAAGCACCGACATCAAAGGATGCATTGATTCTGGCAGGATTAGACTGGCATGTGGTACAGGAGCCGGTATATACAGGTCAGAATGAACTGGTGCAGGGATATAAGGCAAATGTCAGAGATAGTGATCGCAAGGTATTAGGTGTAGTTACAGACAGATATAAGATCGTTCAGAACGAAGAAGCGTTCTCATATACGGATGTACTGTTAGGAGAAGGTGTACGATACGAAACAGCCGGTTCTTTACAGGGTGGAAAAGTGTCTGGTTACTGGCGCATTTACCACATGAATACATTATTTCTGGGGAAAGAATCAGTCCGTATCTACTGTTTTCCAACACGCATGATGGTTCAGGTGCAGTAAAGGTAGCTATTACACCAATCCGTGTGGTTTGTTGCAACACACTGAATCTTGCGTTACAGACAGCAAAGAGATCATGGTCTATGAATCATACAGGGAATGTAAAAGATAAGATGGAAGAAGCAAAGAACACATTATTCCTCGCAGACCACTATATGGAAGAATTGGGAAAAGAATTTGAAAATCTTAGAAAGATTACATTATCGGATAAAAAAGTCATGGATTATATTGAAATCCTGTTACCAATAGAAGACGGTGCAACACCACAACAGTTCAGAAATATGAAACGCTTACAGGAAGATATGAAGATGAGATATTTTGATGCACCTGATCTGAAGGATGTAGGAAAGAATGCATACCGTTTCATTAATGCGGTCAGTGATTTCGCTACCCATGCGGATCCGTTACGCAGAACCAAGAATTATAAGGAAAATATGTTTGCAAAGACAGTAGATGGCAATCCGTTGATCGACAGAGCATATCAGCTGATGCTGAGTGCATAGGAGGAAGAAATGGACAGGAACAGGGCAGAGAGGAGATTCTGTTGGAAGATATCAGCAGAATTAAAATCTTTCAAATTCAGAATGATGCAGATGTCAAAACAGGAGATTTACGATCATGCATATGAGATTGATTGTATGATACGCATTTATGAAGAGTTAGTGAATATAAGTGAAAAGGCTGGAAACAGAGCAGTTGCAAAAACTGTATGGAGATTTTCCAGCCTTTTTATCGTTGGTCTATGAAAAGTGGATGGACGCTGTTAGCTCACAAGAACATGAACTGGAACAGGCAGTAGAAAATGTCATGTCTGATATGAAGGCGAAGATTGCGTAAAGGAGAAGTGTGTATGAAGAAATTAGTATCAACGTTGAATCAGGATAAAAAGGAATGGCTAGAACGTAACGTAAGTGGGATAGGAGGATCAGACGCAGGGGCGATCTGTGGTTTGAATCCATATCGTACAGCGATACAAGTGTATAATGATAAAAGAACGGATGAAATTGAAGAATTCGATAACGAAGCTATGAGAGAAGGACGGGATCTGGAAGAATACGTTGCGAGAAGATTTATGGAAACAACAGGGAAGAAAGTACGGAGAGCCAATGCCATGTTCTATGATGAAGAAAATCCATTTATGCTTGCTGATGTAGATCGTATGATTGTCGGTGAGAATGCCGGGTTGGAGTGTAAGACGGCAAGTCCATTTTCGGCTGATAAATGGGAAGATGATAAAATCCCTCTTTCCTATCAGATTCAATGCTATCACTATATGTCAGTTATGAATGCGGATAGATGGTATGTTGCAGTATTAATTTATGGAACAGAATTCAAGGTATACTGCCTGGAACGGGATGAAGAGATGATTCAGAATTTGATTCATATAGAAGCAGATTTCTGGAAGAATCACGTACAGGCAGGAGTGATTCCGGCACCAGATGGTTCAAAACTTGCAGATAAAGTGCTTGCGGAATATTTCAGTGATCCGGTAGATGAAACTGTAGAACTGAACGGATACCAGAAACAACTGGAAAGGAGAGGGGAACTGAAAGAATTGATTGATAAGATGACGAAAGAAGTGAGCCTTATTGAACAAGAGATCAAAATGATGATGGGAAATGCGGAAAGAGCAAAAGTCGATAATTACAGAATTAGTTGGAAAGCAAGTCAACGTACTGACCTGGATAGTAAGCGAATGAAAGCAGAGGAGCCGGAGATTTATGACAGATTCAAAAGGACATCCATAAGCAGACGTTTTGTTGTGAGGGCAGCGTAAATGTTGTGCAATAAACATGGTGATCGGTATCGTAAAATCGGATTGAAATTGTTATACTAAGGAGAAGGAAAGGAAGTGTCAGCAATGAAAAATAGAGAAATAATTTCAGATTCGAAAGATTGCGAAAAAATAAAAGCAGCAGTGGTATTAATGACGGAGTTAGAAAAGGGAGAATATTCTGCGAGAGAAGAGGGATGGATATCCGCAGATGAAGTAGAAAAAACACTGGGAATAAAATAAAAATTGTATTGTAGCGAAAGAGATGAGTCGATAGTGGCTCATCTCTTTTTCGTTATATGGATAAAGGAGAAGCAAAATGACAGTAGGAAAAACAGACGAGATTAAACAGGAATTAGCGAGAAAAGTAGAAAATACAAAGGCAGGAACCAAACTTAAAAAGTCTATGAGCATTGCCGACATGATAAAAGTAATGGAACCACAGATCAAGAAAGCACTGCCGGAAGTGATCACACCGGAACGATTTACGAGGATGGCATTATCTGCATTGAACACAACACCGAAGCTGAATGAATGCACTCCAATGTCATTCTTAGCAGCGTTGATGAATGCAGCGCAATTAGGTTTAGAGCCAAATACGCCACTGGGACAGGCATTTTTAATTCCATACAATAATAAAGGCGAGATGGAGTGTCAGTTCCAGTTGGGGTATAAAGGATTGATTGATCTGAGTTATCGGAATCCAAATATGCAGATTATTACGGCTCATACCGTCTACGAGAATGATGAATTTGAGTATAAACTGGGACTTAACCCGTGCCTGAATCACAGACCGACGTTAGGAGAACGGGGAGAAATAAGACTATTCTATGGATTATTTAAGCTGACCAATGGAGGATTTGGATTCGAAGTTATGAGTAAAACGGCCATGGACGATTTTGCAAAAGAATATTCTAAAGCTTTTGATTCTTCGTTTAGTCCGTGGAGAACCAATTACGAATCAATGGCGTTGAAGACGATCATTAAGAAAGCATTAAAGTATGCGCCACTGAAATCTGAATTCAGGAATGCATTATCTACAGATGAAACCATTAAGAATGAGATAGGAGCAGACATGAGTGAGATCAATGGCGAAAATATTTTCGATACTGTATATCAGGAGGAATGTGCGTAAATGAGAAGAAGAAAGAAATATAAACTGGAGTTTTTGACCGGAATCTTCGAAGAGTGGAGATTTTATACAATTTCAGAGAAGATGCTCATACGCAGTAAAGAGTATGAAAAAGCAATGAAAGCGACATATGAGCTTGTAAATAAGGTTAAGAGTAAGGTATCAGAGGATGCGTTTAGAGATATTGAAGAAATCGTTAATTCAGTGTGTGCAGAGAATAATATATGCTCAAGGCTTGCATATGGTGTAGGGATTCACGATGGAATGGAATTGTATAAAGAATTACAGACAATAAATGAAGTTGGAGGAAAGATAAAATGATAGAAAATAACATGAGCTATGAAGGATTCAAAGAATACTTCTGGGAGCAGTTAAAGAATACACTGAGCGAAGGTATTGAGCTTCAGGAACAGAATTGCCTGAAGAATAATGACTTACAGGTGGAGATGCTTACGTGTAAAGAAGAAGGAAAGAATCTGACACCAAGGATTCGGACAAGAGAGTTCTATGATCTTTATCGTCAACAGGGGATGAAGACAGCCGTAGAAGTAGCAATAGAGATACTGGGAGATCGAAGAAAAGTGGATGTTCATAAAGTTATAGAACCATGGGAAGTTATGAAATCCGGGGTAAATGTAGAAGTAATTAATTATGAATGGAATCAGGAACGATTAAAGAAAGAGAAAATGGTATATGAAAAGATACTGGATTTGGCGATTGTTTTTACGGTGAATCTGCGAGAGGATAAAGATTTTAAGATGACAATTACATCTAGACTTCTGGAGCAATGGAAGATCACCAAGGATGAGTTGATAAGTGTGGCTTATGAAAATTTTGCAAAGGCAGATTATGCAATTATTTCCTACGAAGATGTAATGGAGCAGTTGTTGGGATTACGAATAGAAAGTGAATTGTGTGTGTTGTTGAACCGTTCAAAACTTCGTGGAGCAAGTGGAATGTTAAGAATAGATTTGTTACAGGATCTGGCAGATAAAAAAGAATCCGATCTGCTGATATTGCCATCATCTGTGAATGAGGTGTTATTGCTTGCCGAAGAAGATAATATACTGGATATGGATTCTGTAAAGAAAATGGTTGAAGATATTAATCGGGATTATGTGGATGAGGAAGAAAGACTATCCGATAATATTTATATTTATAAAAGAAAAACAGGGAAAATTAGTATCTGGAATAGCGAGGAAATGAAGTGTGAGTAAGATATACGGCTATGCAAGGGTAAGCAGTAAGGAGCAACATCTGGATCGCCAGATATTAAGATTACAGGAATATGTTGAAAAAGATCAGATTATTGTGGATAAGCAATCCGGGGCAACATTGGAAAGACCGGGATATCAGGCTTTGAAGGGACAATTGGGATTGCGCGCAGGTGACGTGTTGTACATATGCTCACTCGACAGACTAAGTAGAAATAAGAATGATTTAAAAAATGAGATACGATGGTTTCAGGAGCACGATGTACGACTGATGATCTTGGATTTGCCAACGTCAATGATACAGGTACCGAAAGGTCAGGAATGGGTAATTCAGATGGTGGAAAATGTATTAATTGAAGTTTTAGCGAGTATAGCGGAGAATGAGCGGAATACGATACGCCAGAGACAGAGAGAGGGAATAGAAGCCGCGCAGATGAAAGGTAAGCATCTGGGAAGACCAAGTTAAAAGTACCGGAGGACTTTCCGATGGTGTACCAGCAGTGGAAAGAAAGTAAGTTTACGGCGAAAGAAGCAATGCGAAGATTGGAGATGTCGCCTAGTAGCTTCTACCGGGTTGTGAAGAAGTACGAACGGGAAGGATAAGTGTATCAAAAGGTCTGACGGGTAGTGGCATATATGCCAAAAGTGAAAGTACACTTTTCGACACATGAAAGAGAGTTATTGGGTAGTGTGTCGGAAGGTGTACATTGTGGAAGAAGATCAAATGTCCTGAAATGTCCTGAAAATAAAAAATAATGAAAATTGTGCGTGCTATGTATGGTATAATGAACAAAAATCAAATATTTTTTTCAAACAAGGACACTTGTGCAACGGGGGAAAGAGGACTATGAAACGGTACTGTTATATGAAAACTGATGGTAGTAAGTTTGAAGGAAAAGAAAATAATGGATTATGGGAAGTAAATTATCGCAGATTGGTTGAATCAGTATTAAAAAATAATGAAGAAAAACCAGATGAAGAATATTTTTTTAATATGATTAAAGAAAGTGAAATTCCATATCAAGAGGTATATAAGTCTAGTATTAATCCGAAGACCCGAACTTTATATAAAGAATTGCTGTATGGAGTACTAAAATCAGCAGAGTGTGAATTGGATGTAGTGAATGAAGTGTATCTTAATGTCCGTTCAAGCTAGAAAGGAAAAAGAATTATTATTTTTCAGTGAAAAGATAATGAAATTAAATATAAAAATGAAGGATAATATAAAGAATATTAAAAGAAATCCAGAGAAACAAAATATAATATTTCATATTGCGGAGAATTTAGGAACAGGTAAAGAACAAAGGATTGATGCATTTGGCAGTGATGTGTTTAGGTTATATTTATGGTCGAAAGATTTCAGAAATTTATTTGTTGAAACAGATAAAGTATATGATAAATATTCATTTAATGAGATTTTAAGAATATTAGATAGTGGTGTTGATAAGAAAATTTTGACTCGGAAACCAGAGACCAGTATTATTATTGAAAAAATATTAGGTTTAACAGGTGTTCAATGTATGAACTGCTTTATAGGAGATTTGTTGAATAAGGTCAATGTAATAAATGTAAAAGAGAGAGAAGATGGACAATTAGAAATTGAGAATACAATCATAGATATGGTAAAGGAATTATGGAATATTTCAGGAGAATATAGTCGGGTTTTGATGATGCAATTAATTTATCGGGAGTTAAAGTATTCTCAGACGAGCATAGGAGAACCGGGCAGTACAGGAGGTCGGATTGCTATAGGAAATAAAGAAAATGAACAACGGGCGATTGCTTTATATACAAAATTGTTAAAAGAAGTAAAAAAAGTGTTCAACTTATATTATGGGAAATAGTGAAAGCTGTGTGGGAAGAATATAGGAAAGTATATTCACCAAAAGCACTGGCTGAATTATTAAAAGAAAAGAGAGAACAGCTTTTTAAGTGTGATGCTGCGTTAACATTATTAGATGCGAATCGGGTAAGATGGCATACAGATAAGACAAAAATGTTTAAAAAGATGATTGAAGAAAACGATAGTAAAAAGATAGAAGAATTTTGGAATGCGGAAGAGGTTAAATGGAAAATAAATCCATTTTACATTGAACATAATAATGTATTTGAACCCGCATATAAATTTTCAGCTGATGAGAGATTTTTAAATTTGATACAACAGGTAGTAATACAACAAATATAGAAAAATATTCGGAATAAGACAAGAAAATGAGCATTGGCATAGGCCAGTGCTTTTTTCGTTAAAGGTGTAAAATTCTTTTTTGGTAATTTTTTGAGTACCCCTGAATGCTGTTAAAAGATTTGCTATGATGCATACATAAGGTCGACCGATAAAAAAAGAAAAGTGAGGACTTTTAATAATGTATGAACAGTATGGTTATCAACAAAATTCATCAAGAGTACAAGGAACAACACCGTTCGTAACCCAAGGAACGGATAAGACAGCAATAAGAGTGTTTCAGGGGGATGAAATGTTAAGGCAATTGATTCAGTTGAATAACACAATAGGAACATATGCGCAACAGAATGAGAAACGTTTTCAATATGTAGAGCGGAAAAAGCGTAGAGCGTGTACACGAAAGTATTTGTGTGTAGGAACAAACGGTGTGATCCTTCTCGTTGAAACATACGATGATGGTGCCATGGAGTCGAAGAATTTTTTTACGAATGTTTCAGGAAAATGGAGCGTTTTCAGAGTAAAATTTGCATACACGGAAGAAATATCATCTCAATTCGTAATTAGATTTGCAAGTGGAGTGACCGTTATAGGTAATGCAGATAAAAATACTGAAGCCGAGATATATAGAGATTTCATTAAAGCGGGCGTGACATTTGACCCGGGAAACAGTTTGTCGTGCATAAAAAGGATTTTATATGAAACATTTGCACCAGAAATCACAAATTGTTCTGGAATCATGACGATTCCGGAGCTGGCAGGATGGTACAACAAAAAATTTCTGTCCGCAAGTTCCGAAATTGCATGTCCGAAAGATTTTTTTAATATGCCTATTTGGGATAAAGGCTTCGTTTGGCCAAATATGAATAAAAATTGGCAAGCTGAATTTGTAAGGCTAATGAAGAATATTCGAAGCAGCGATACCAGATTGAGTTGTATTACAATTTTAGCAGCAGGAATCATGGCATCGATTTTACAGCAGCATGGAATGAAATGTAAGAATTACATCAATTTTGTGATGCTCGATACAACGATAATAAAGAAATTAATTCAATTTTTGCAGTATTTAATCGACAGGCACCGACAGTTATTATGGCGGATGAAACAAAAAAATGTATTTCTGCGATGCTTTCAAAGTGCAATGATGAAGTTGTTATTGTTGATGCATTGGTTGGTAAGTCTTCTTATGAGAAGCAGAAGATTGATAAGAATCTTTATTTACTTCATAAGAAAATTATAGATGTAGGAAATACATATCAAATTAATCGTGACGTAAATGCAACGATGATCGTAATAAACAGGCAAGTGTCGGTTTTGAGAGGAGCTATAAATATATTTGTGGATAGAGACTTTGGTTTTTCAGGAGAACAAACTGTGGAGCCAGTAACTTGGTTCATAACAGCTTTAGTAAATTATATACAGGGAAATTTTGATTATATTGAATCTGTGATAGATAGAATGAAGGACGAGGCATATACAGTGTTACAGATAGTATGGCGGGTAATACAGATGTTTTTTGAATCTCAAGACGTTGATATAGCGCAAGAGTTGCAGATAACTAGTGAAATCCGTTGAATTCTTGGATGATTACTTGGATGATAAGGATGAACTGATAAGGTTGTTTGTTATAGCGGTACGAAAATCATTGCATGAATATTTATTCGAGAAAGATTAGAAATCTAAGCTTGATGAAGAGAGTATTTTTGTGACAGACCAAAAAGTGTGGATACCTACAAAAATCTTAAAGAAAATATTGTCTGAACATGGACTTGAGGACAGGAAACACAGAATATTGCTTGAAATAAAAAACAGAGAAAAACTGTTTACTGATGGGGGAAGGACTTTCAATGAGAGTACAAATCGGAGAAGTCAGAAAAGAAGCATATGTATTTGCAAAGAATATATTTGAGTTACCGGGGCATGTACCATTTGATAGTCTGGGAAAGGAGGACGAGTAGATGATAGTGGATACAGAAAATAATTATATATATTTAGCGGAAACGCCAAATAGTCATTTGTTGATTATGGGTCAGTCAGGATCAGGGAAAACGTATTATTGCAATCGCAAGATAGAACAAGAGATTCAAAAGGGAAAAGGGGTACTGATTTTTGATTACTCAGGAAGTTTTACAGTAAACGAATTGAAAAGGGCAAATTTTGCATATTGCGCCCAGGTAAATTATAAAAATCCCATAGAGGACGAAGTAGTATGGCATTGTCCTGTAAATAATTATATTTCCGTGATTACGAATGCACTTATAAAAAGTTTGAGAGTCAGGAGCTATTATCAAAGAAAGCTGCTAAAAGAAGGCATTGAAAGAATTGGTAGAAGAAAAAAATTCACGATAGCAATATTGATGATAACCTTGGAAAAAATGCTTGCAGAGAAAGAAGATGTAGACGAAAAAACAATATTGGTCATTTGCTGACACGCTTAGCCCCCTATGAAGAGCTAGATGGCATAAAAATTGACTTCATAGAAGAGTATGTAAAAGATACTGATATAGAAATAATTCAGCTTTCGGAATATGGCGAAATGGAGCGAAAGTTTGTAACAGAATTTTTATCTGAGATATGTTGGCAAGAGGTACGGCAGAATAAGAAGCATTCGGATATCATTGTTTTTGATGAGTTCCAATTCTTATCGGTGAAACCCGGTAGTGCTCTGTCTGGGATGCTTCGGGAAGGAAGAAAGTTTTCACTGTCGGTGTATATGTCATCACAATTTTTAGGAGATTATAGTCAAGAAGAAGTTGATACTTTGATGCAGGCAGGAAATATATTATTTTTTAAACCTGTACCGAAAGAGAGAAACAAATTGCGAAATATATAGATGGACAGAATTATAAGAGTTGGGACAGGATTCTGGATAATCTGAAAGTAGGAGAAGCGGTGTTAAAAGGGCATTTTATGATAAATAGTAATAAGACGGAAGTGACATGTCCAATAAAAATGTATTATTCAAAAATCAAAAAAATAGAGGTGATTATCATGCGAATTTACATCCATTTACCAATAAATCTTAAATAGATGAAAGCTGGCATATATTAAAAAAACAAGAGTTTTAGTTTAGTATGTCTGCATTTAACCAAAACAATTCAAGCGATACAGAAAGGAGAAATCTTATGAACGTAGAAAATACAATTATGCGAACCATGGCAGACATCCTCTGCCAGCAACACCTGATCACACCAGACGAAAAGAGCCGTCTCATCCTATTGATCGATGAGGAGCGTGAATAGAAATGCTAAGAGCAGTATTTTACGCAAGATGTTCCACCGAAGAAGAAAGCCAGAAAGACGCTTTGACTCAACAGGTCAAGGAAGCCAAAGCTTGCATAAAAGATCAGGGATGGACTCTGGTAGACAGATATATCGAGAGCAAGTCCGGCACAACAACAAAGGGCAGAACAGAATACACCAGACTTTATGAGGATTTGTTAAAGGATAAGTTCGACATCATCGTAATCAAAAGTCAGGACCGGCTGATGCGAAATGTAAAGGACTGGTATCTATTTATAGACAGACTGGTAACAGAGCAAAAGCAATTGTATATTTACATAGAACGGAAGTTCTACACGACAGACGACAGCCTGATTACTGGAATCAAAGCCATCCTTGCAGAAGACTACAGCCGGGAGTTGTCTAAGAAGATCAACAATGCTCACCGCAACAGGCAGAAATCAGGTGGTACTGTCATGATTAACTCAAATGTATACGGCTTCAGAAAGTTACCTGATAAAAGCATTGCTCTGATAGAAGAGGAGGCAGAAGTAAAAAAGGCGCATGTATCAGTTATGCGCCTCTGGCTTCGGGACAAGAACGATTGCTACGATATTAGAAAATGGTGGAATCCGTAAAAGAACCGGGAAACCATTCGGGGCAAATGATATATTAAGAATGATCAAGAATCCAATCAATAAAGGTTGTGTGGTGATGGGGCGTCTGCATTATGATTTTGAGACGAAGAAAACAATAAAAACGGACGAAGAGGACTGGTACATTTACGAACACAAAGTTCCAGAGACAGTATCCGAAGAGTTGTGGCAGAAAGCCAATGATAATATTAAGAAAAGAAGACGTGATAAAAAGACCAGAGATCAAGGCAATATAATAGGAAAGAATACAGGCAGATATCATCTGAGTGGGGAAAAATATATTGCGGAATATGTGGCAGTCCATATTACAGACGAACCCGGAGACGGTATAAGACGGGTGAAAATCATTTTATGAGTGGAAAATGTCGTACCTATCTTGAGACAGGAAGAAAATACAGGAAGGCTTGACAGACCACAGTTAAGGCAGGTTCAGCTTGAAGATGTTCAGGGATGTGATAATGTCCATTTGGAAGAAGAACGGTTGTATGAATTGTTGGAGAAAAACTGTCTGTCTTCTTATCAGGTCGATAAAGAACGGCTGATAAAGAAGATGACAGGCTTACTGAGAACTGTACTAAAAGAACAGGATCTGAAATCGGATATCGACAGATTACAGTCGCAGAGAACACAGATAAAAGATCAGATGAAGAAACTGGTGGATAAGCTTCTGGATGGTGTACTGTCAGATCAGATGTATGCAGAGAAGCAAAAGGAATTTGATGAAAAACTGGCGTTGACCGAAGAAACGTCTGGAATGTTTAGAAAAACAAAATAGTCAGCAATCAGCTCTGCAACAGCGTATTCTTAATATTGAAGAGAGTCTGGAAAAGGATCATATTATTGAGAAGGCAACAGTATCAGGAATGCTGGAGGAAATAGACCGTATTGTGGTGTTTCCGACATATTTGGAATTACATCTGAATCTGTCAAGGATGATAGGAATGACTGAACTGGAATTATTACCGGAAGGCAATCAGGAATGTATCCGAATAGAATATGAGAATCTGTTTAACTACAAAGAAAACAAGGCAGAAGAACGGGAGCAGATCATCGAACTGTTAAAGGAAAAGCCGGATAGTACAGCAGTAAGTATTGCCGAGACATTGGGATTTACGTTATCCGCTACACACTACCGGATGAATGTGCTGAAGAAAGAAGGACGTATCAAGTATCACCGGGAAGGTCAGAGTGGGTATTGGGAAGTTAAAAAGGCTGATACACGTTTATTGTGAAATAAAAATACTGTGCCAATATATATTTATATGGAAACACTATGAAATTATAATTAGTATATGAGGGACGTAGAATATGAATAATCATATTTCAGATATTTATATCAAATCATTTAAAGGAATAAGCAATTTAAAACTGAAAGACATAAAGTTGATTAATATATTAACCGGCGGTAATAATAGTGGGAAGACAAGTGTTTTAGAAGTCATTCAGAATATGAAAAATTCAGCTGATCTATTATTGGATGAATTTGAAACAGCAATCCATACATCTGCAATGAATAAAACTTTTAAGTGGATTATAGAAAGCTGTAAAAAATTAAATGTTCAGGTGTTTATGACATCTCATAGTAAAGAGGAAATAGACAAAGTGCTCAAATGTTCACCTGAATGTATAGATGATATGGCTATATATACATTATACAAGGATTCGGAAGGTACATCCGTTAGAAGGCTGGATGGAAAAATGGCAATTGAAGCACAGGATGAAATGGGATTGGAGTTAAGAGAATGAATAGTAATATATAAAAAGGTCGATATGTCTTTATTGTGAGATAGAAGACATTGTGTTAAAATACATTCATATAGAAATGTCTTAAAATACACGAAATTGGATGGGAGTTAAGATAGTAGAATGGAAAAGAGGAAAAAACTGCCGATTGGCATTGATAATTTCGAAAAAATCCGCAAGGATGATTTTTTACTATGTAGATAAGACAAAGTTAATAGAACAGCTTTTGGAAAAATGGGGAGAGGCGAACCTTTTTACAAGACCGAGACGGTTTGGCAAGTCTCTGAATATGAGTATGCTCCGCCATTTCTTTGAAATAGGCACAGATCCGTCATTGTTTGATGGGCTATATATATCACAGAAGACGGAATTGTGTGAGAACTATATGGGAAAATTCCCGGTCGTATCTGTCAGCTTAAAAGGAGTTGAAGCAAGTTCATATGAAGGGGCGTGTCGTTTATTAGGTAAGGTGATTAACGAAGAAGCGAGACGTCTGGGATTCTTAGAGGAAAGTGAAAACTGGAAGAAAGAGAAAAAGTAATTTTTCGTGAACTGCTAAAACCAGATATGCGTGAAGATGTACTTGCATACAGTATCAGAGAACTCACAGAACTTTTGGAAAAGCATTATGGAGAAAAAGTGATTGTACTGATTGATGAATATGACGTGCCACTTGCGAAGGCAAATGAGCAGGGATATTATGATGAAATGGTATTATTGCTTCGCACTTTTTTGGGAAATGCATTGAAAACAAATGAAAGCCTGAAATTTGCAGTACTTACAGGATGTCTGCGTGTGGCAAAAGAAAGCATTTTTACAGGACTGAATAATTTTAAAGTGTATCCGCTTACAAAAGTGGTGTTTGATGAATCCTTTGGATTTACGGACGAAGAAGTAAAAGAGATGCTTCATTATTATGAGCAGGATAGTCATTATGATACGGTGAAAGAATGGTATGATGGATACCGTTTTGGTAAAGTAGATGTGTATTGTCCATGGGATGTGATTAATTATTGTGATGAACATTTGGATGATCCGACAGCAGAGCCACAGAATTACTGGTCAAATACAAGTGGCAATGATGTAATTAAACATTTTGTTGATAGTATTTATACAGGAAAGGAAGTTACAAAATCAGAACTGGAAAGGTTGGTAAATGGTGGAGAGGTACAGAAGAACATAAGTCAGGAATTGACTTATAAAGAACTGTATGGGTCTATGGATAATATATGGAGTGCACTTTTCATGACCGGTTATCTGACACAGAGAGGAGAGCCGGAAGGAAATCGTTACAATCTGGTTATTCCAAATCAGGAAATCAGGAATATTATTACAGAGCACATCATGAGAATGTTTAAAGAAGATGTGTCAAAAGATGGTCATATGGTAAATGAATTTTGCAATGCATTAGAGGATGGTGAAGCGGATATTGTAGAAAAGCTGTTTACAGAATATATGAAAAAAACAGTCAGTATCAGAGACACATTTGTGCGTAAAGCTACGAAAGAAAACTTTTACCAATGGTATTTTTATTAGGAATTTTAATGTCTTTAAAGGCGGAAGTGGATGGTAAAAATCAAATAAAGAAGCCGGAAATGGTTTTAGTGACATTATGATTTGGCTGGATGATTCAGAAATTGGCATTGTTATAGAAGTAAAATATGCTGAGGCTGATAATATGGAAACAGAGTGTAAAAAAGCACTGGAACAGATAGAAAAGAATCAATATGAAGAAGCATTTCAGAAAGATGGTATCCATAGAGTATTAAAATATGGAATTGCATGTAATCGGAAGAAATGTAAGGTGCTCATGGAAAAATAAATAGGATGTATAGAAGAATTGAGAGTGCGGAAATCCCCCGCACTCTCGCTCCATTTTAAACTCAATTCACATTGTATCAGAATGTCCTTCCAGCGGAACACCTGACTGGAATAAATAATCAGATACCCCAGCCCTTCTTTCGCAGCAAGAAATTCCCCAATGATCACCCCGACCAGACACAATCCGATATTTACCTTCATATTGCTGATGATCGCCGGAATCGAACTTGGAAGCACAACTTTAGTCAGTACCTGATGCCGTTTCCCGCCAAGTGTATAGATCAGCGTCATCTTTCCTGGATCCGCGGACATAAAACTGGTATACAGATTCAGGATGCTTCCGAAGATAGCCACCGACATACCGGCAACAATGATGGTGGTACGTGTGGCACCGAGCCATACGATGAGAAGCGGGGCCAGGGCGGATTTTGGCAGACTGTTTAGAACAACCAGATACGGCTCCAGGATTTCTGAAAGCTTCTTACTGAACCACAGAAGCACCGCCGTCAGGATACTGAAGACGATAACCAGAAGGAAACTTACGATCGTCTCATATAAGGTGACGCCAAGGTGCAGGAAGATGCTGCGGTCTGCGACCATGTCGAGAAAACACCGGGCAATCTTAGAAGGACTGCTAAAGATAAAAGAATCGATGATTTGATGTGAGGCGGTCAGTTCCCAGACAGACAGGAAGACAACCAGAAGGAGAACCCGGGCAGCAGCTACGAACTTTTTGTGCAGCCGGTACTTTGATAAAAAGGTTCTTTGCGCTGTAGAAGATGAGGCGGCGGTAGAGAGGGCACTTGCATTGGAAGTGATATTTGTGCCAGAGGCAGCAGGAATCTCAGTCTTTGACATTCGGTTCATCTTCATTTAACTCCTTCCATATCAGATTAAAATAATTCTTGAATTCCGGCGCACTTCTGCGGTTCAACGGAGTATCGTGTTCCAGATGGAACAGCAGAGGAATCGTTTGTTTGATTGTTGCCGGACGATTAGAAAGGACAATGACACGGTCGGCAAGTGAGATCGCTTCCGACAGGTCGTGCGTGACCAGAAGTGCAGATTTTCCTTCATTACGGATGATCTGTCCGATGTCATCGCCAACCTGAAGCCTGGTCTGATAGTCCAGGGCAGAAAAAGGTTCATCCAGAAGAAGAAGCTCCGGCTCCAGGACGAGTGTGCGGATCAGGGCAGCACGTTGCCGCATCCCTCCGGACAATTCCGAAGGCCTTGCATTCTTAAAGTCACCGAGTCCATAGATGTCAAGAAGCTCATGTGCCCGTTGCTTCGTACGCGCTGTCAGTGCGTGCTGGACTTCCAGTCCAAGGATTACGTTATTATAGATCGTGCGCCATTCAAAGAGTTCATCGTGCTGTAACATATAGCCGACATTTGTCGTGCTCTCTTTCAAAGGCTTTCCGTTGATCTTAATCTGCCCCTCTGTACAAGGTAGCAGTCCGCAGATCAGCGAAAGCAGTGTAGATTTGCCACACCCGGAAGGCCCCACAATGGCGGCAAACTCACCTTTTTTCAATGAAAATGAGATATCAGACAGAGCCAGGGTCTCCCCTTGTAGAGTATGATACGTGTAAGAAATGTGCTGTAGATTTAAAATCTGTTCCCGAACCGGTTCCATAGAAGACCTCCTACAAGCAAAAAATAACCTATATAAGTAAGATATGCCGCAGACAGAAAACAGGTGAATAAATGTGGGGTGTGTGGTAAAATGCTGATATGGAAATGTCAGAAAGACATTAACACACCAGGAGAGGTCATTATATGTTACAAAAATAAATTATCAAAAAGAACTGGATAGATTCATCACGGATCTGCAAAAGAAGAAAAAGTCCCGACGCTTCTGCTTCACAGCTGCTGCGCCCCATGCAGCAGTTATGTGCTGGAATACTTAAGCAATTACTTCAGAATCACGGTACTTTATTACAACCCGAACATTTACCCGGAGAGTGAATACAGCAAGCGCATCATCGAACAGCAGACACTGATCGGGGCGATGCATACGAAATATCCGGTGCAGTTCATTGCGGGCAGCTATGAGAAAGAGAAATTCTATGCGATGGCAAAAGGACTGGAAGAAGTAAAAGAAGGCGGCGTGCGCTGCTTCAAATGCTATGAACTCCGCTTAAGAGAGGCCGCAGAGATTGCAAAAGCCGGAGGATATGAGTACTTCACGACGACGCTCAGCATCAGCCCGCTTAAGAATGCAGCAAAATTGAATGAGATAGGATTAAAACTTGCAGAAGAGTATGGCGTGGCATATCTGACGTCAGATTTACAAAAGAAGAACGGATATAAGCGGTCCGTAGAATTATCCGCACAGTACGGGCTTTACCGGCAGGATTACTGTGGCTGTGAATTCTCCATGCGTCAGCGTCTGGAAGAACAGCAGGCGGAAAAAACAGTGAAAATGCATAAATCAAATTGGAAAATTGCATGGATTAAGAAAAAATCACGTTTTAGGGTGAATAAATATGTAAATTCCTGTAATAATATTTGCTTTTACGCGGAAATGTGTTAAAATCGGAAACAGTAAACTTAAAAATGAAAGGAAGAAATCCATATGGCACAGTTATGGGGAGGCCGTTTCACAAAAGAAACAGACCAGTTAGTATATAATTTCAACGCTTCCATTACATTTGACAAAAGATTCTATAAGCAGGATATCAAAGGCAGTCTTGCACATGTAGCAATGCTTGCAAAGCAGGGAATCTTAACGGAAGAAGAAAAAGAACAGATCACAGACGGACTGAATGGCATTTTGGCAGATGTAGAATCCGGAAAATTAGAAATATCAGATAAATATGAGGATATCCACAGCTTTGTGGAAGCAACACTGATCGACCGCATTGGCGATCCGGGAAAGAAACTTCACACCGGACGAAGCAGAAACGACCAGGTTGCATTAGATATGAAGCTTTTCACCAGAGACGAGATCCACGAGATCGACGCCCAGGTAAAAGAACTTCTGGAAGTGATCCTTCACGTGATGGAGGAAAATGTCGAGACATACATGCCTGGATTCACACACCTTCAGAAAGCGCAGCCGATCACACTGGCTCACCACATGGGAGCATATTTTGAAATGTTCCGCAGAGATCACGAGAGACTGCAGGACATCGCAAAGCGTATGAATACCTGTCCGCTCGGTTCCGGAGCACTGGCGGGGACAACCTATCCGCTGGACCGTGAGTACACAGCCGAATTACTTGGATTCGACGGACCGACACTGAACAGCATGGACGGGGTATCCGACAGAGATTACTTATTAGAACTGTTATCTGCACTCAGCATCATCATGATGCACCTGAGTAGATTCTGTGAGGAAGTCATCATCTGGAATTCGAATGAATACCAGTTCGTGGAGATCGATGACGCATACAGCACCGGAAGCAGTATCATGCCGCAGAAGAAGAACCCGGATATCGCAGAACTCGTAAGAGGTAAGACAGGACGCGTATATGGTGCATTAAATGCACTGCTTACAACGATGAAAGGTATTCCTCTTGCATACAATAAAGACATGCAGGAAGATAAAGAATGGGCATTCGATGCCATGGATACCGCAAAGGGATGTATCACATTATTTGCCGGCATGTTAAAGACCATGCAGTTCAACAAAGACCGCATGGAAGAAAGTGCAAAACACGGATTCACCAACGCAACAGATGCGGCAGATTATCTGGTAAATCACGGTGTACCATTCAGAGATGCACACGGCATCGTGGGAAAACTGGTGCTGACTTGTATCGAGAAGAAGATCCCGTTAGATGCACTTCCACTGGAAGAGTACAAGAAGATCTCACCGGTATTTGAAGAAGACATATATGAAGCAATTGATCTTGAGACATGTGTGAATAAGCGTATCACGATCGGAGCACCGGGAAAGGATGCGATGGCAAAGTCAATCGCAGTTTATAAGAAATACATGGCTGAATAAAAAACAAAAGTAAGGGAGAGAAAAGAAGATGGAGAAGAAATTAAGAGTAGGTATTTTAGGAGCAACAGGAATGGTTGGACAGCGTTTTATCTCATTGCTTGAAAATCACCCTTGGTTCGAAGTAGTAACAGTAGCAGCAAGCCCGCGTTTCAGCAGGAAAGACATACGAAGAGGCAGTCGGCGGACGTTGGAAAATGGATACACCAATGCCGGAAGGCGTTAAGAAACTGATCGTAAAGAATGTAAATGAAGTAGAAGAAGTATCTTCTACCGTAGATTTTGTATTCAGTGCCGTAGATATGACAAAAGACGAGATCAAAGCAATCGAAGAAGCATATGCAAAGACAGAGACACCGGTTGTATCAAACAACAGTGCACACCGCTGGACAAAAGATGTACCGATGGTAG
>ENA-OPZD01000101-OPZD01000101.1-human-gut-metagenome-genome-assembly--contig:-NODE-101-length-33127-cov-4.529848_pt1 | contig 33127 bp, 29 predicted proteins | sample MGYA00242479_ERZ504495 | MGnify/ENA primary metagenome ERZ504495 (study PRJEB26092, sample SAMD00036286) | human gut metagenome | host: Homo sapiens | study: EMG produced TPA metagenomics assembly of... | reverse complement strand
AAAGAAATCGAAAGGGATAAGTTCTACATTCAAGACCAAGGCTGGCAATATCAAAATAAAGAAGGTATCAGAAGTTATTAAAAGAAAAAGGCAATTATCCAAAGCATGAGCCGAAAAGGCAATTGCTTAGATAATGCCGTTAATAGAAAATTTACTTTGGTTTACTAAAAAGCGAAATTGTTCTATTTAAAAAATTCAAATCCGTTGAAGATTTTATAAAAGAGTTAAAATCTTATATAAAATATTATAATACAAAACGGATAAAGATAAAAACTAAAAGGACTTAGTCCCGTAGAATACAGAACTAAGTCTCAATTAGTAGCTTAATTAATATGTCCAATATTTTGGGTGCATATCAATCCTTTATAGATTTAAACTCAGCCTTTTTTATCAATAAATTCAATATAAAATTATGAGGTTACTCTATGCAAACACAAAATTATTCCATACAAGAATTACAACAAAGTCTTGCTACTGCTCTTATAGATAAGGAAATAAATTCCTTGCCTGATTTACAACCACAGATAATCTATAATGATTATAATAGTGGCTCTAATCTATTAGTAGAATTACTTCAAGAATTACAAACTTGTAAACGATTTTATTTTGCCATAGCTTTTATCACTCAAAGTGGCTTAATTTGTCTTAAAGAATGTTTAAAGCTACTTCAAGAAAAAAACATCACTGGCGATATTTTAACCACTGATTATCTATATTTTAATCAACCAAAAGCTCTACAGGAATTACAACAATATCCTAATTTAAATATTCGCATCTATACTAAAGAAAATTTCCATATCAAAGGCTATATCTTTGAACAAAACGATTATTACACTTTAATTGTAGGCAGTAATAATTTAACGCAAACAGCCTTAAAAGCAAATAAAGAATGGAGCCTAAAAATAAATTCTTTAGCAAATGGTTCTTTAATCCACAATACATTATCTCAATTCCAACAAATGTGGCAAGAAGCTCTGCCTTTGACTGATATCTGGCTTAAACAATATACTGATAAATATCATTCTTTACAAAAATTAAAAAGACAATTTGCTACAGCTCAAGAAAATATCTCTACTAATGATATTGCTCCTAATAAAATGCAACAGGAAGCATTAACAGCATTAGAAAAATTACAACAAGATAATAAACATAAAGCATTATTGATATCAGCTACAGGCACAGGAAAAACATATTTAAGTGCCTTTGCTGTCAAAAAAGCCAATCCTAAACGACTACTGTTTTTAGCCCATCGTGAACAAATTCTCAAACAAGCTTGTAAAACTTTTGCCAAAATAATACCAGATATCCAATATGGTATTTTATCGGCTAACCATAAAGATTTTCATAAGCCTTATCTATTTGCCACCATAAATATGCTAAGCAAAGAAGAAAATTTAACTCAATTCACTCCAACACATTTTGACTATATCATCATTGATGAAACTCATCGAGCTGGTGCTAGTAGTTATTTAAAAATCTTAAATTACTTTCAACCACAATTTTTATTAGGTATGACAGCGACACCAGAACGCACAGACGGTTTTGATATCTACCAATTATTTGACCATAATATAGCTTATGAAATTCGTTTAAATCAAGCTATGCAAGAAAATTTACTCTGCCCATTTCACTACTTTGGCATCACTGATATCACAGTTGATGATCAAGAAATCAATGATAATTCAACATTTAACGATTTAACTACAGACGCTCGCGTAACACATATTATCAATCAATCTCAATACTATGGTTTTAGTGGAGAACGTCTACGCGGTTTAATATTCTGTAGTCAAATAGAAGAAGCCCAAATACTTTCACAAAAATTTAATGAGCGAGGATTTAATACCATTGCTCTATCAGGTAAAGATAGTCAAGAAACGCGAACTAATGCCATTCATAAATTAGAACAAAAAGAACGCTCTACAGGTCTTGATTATATATTCACTGTAGACATTATGAATGAAGGTATTGATATTCCTGCTATAAATCAAATAATTATGCTCAGACCTACAAAATCAGCCATTATCTTCGTTCAACAATTAGGTCGTGGGCTTCGCAAATATCCGCAAAAAGATTATGTAGTAATTCTTGACTTTATCGGCAACTATCAAAATAACTTTATGATACCAATAGCCCTATCTGGTGATACTTCATACAATAAAGATAATATCCGTCACTATGTAGCAGAAGGCAATCGCTTCATCTTTGGTTCTTCTACCATTCACTTTGATAAAGTAGCTCGTCAAAAAATCTATCAAGCCATTGATAGTGCCAAATTAAGCGATACAGCCTTATTGAAAAATGAATATCTACAATTAAAACAAAAATTAGGAAAAATTCCTTCTATCTTTGATTTTTCCTAGTTTGGTAGTATAGATATTTTAAAATTCCTTGATAAATTTAAAACATATCATAATTTCTTGCAAAAATACGATAGAGATTACACAATTAGATTTAATACAATTCAAGAAGAAATTCTTTATTTTATCTCATATCGCTTCGCTAAAGGCAAAAGAATTCACGAACTCATAGCTTTAAAATTATTATTAAAAAACACATCTCATTTATTAACGGATATAGAGCAAATCTTAACTACAAAATACCATCAAGAATTTACTGAGCAAATAAAAGTTTCATTAATACGCAATTTAACTAATCTATTTACCATTAGCAATGAGCAAGCTAAATTTAGTAATTGCATTTTCATCAAAGAAAATGATAATGATTACATCATCAGTGATATTTTTAAATCAGCTTTACAAGATGAAAAATTCTATTTTCAAATAAATGAAATTCTCGATTTTGCCTTAGAAAGATATCAAAAATACTATCAAAATAAATACAAAAATACTAACCTTGTTTTATATCAAAAATACACTTATGAAGAAGTTTGTTATCTATTAAATTGGCCTCAAAAAATAAATCCTAATGCCATGGCTGGTTATTTCTATGAAAAAACAACACATACCATGCCAGTATTTATCAATTATATAGCTCCGGATAAAAAAAGAGTGGATTATACTAATGAATTTTTAAGCAATACTTTGATTACAGCCTACTCCAAAAGCAATCGAAAATTAGACTCTAGTGATGCTAAACATATATATAATGCGAATGAAGAACAAAATAAATTATATCTATTTGTACGCAAACCTAGTGAAGATAAAGAAGCTAAAGAATTTTATTTTTTAGGTGAAATCATAGCCCAAGGCAATCCAGAATTTGCACCTAAATATAATGGTTTTAAAATTCTCTATAAGTTAGATACACCTGTTAGAGCAGATATTTTCGATTATCTTACAACAGTAACCGTTTAAAATAAAAAGACATCTATAAAAAATGATAAGTTTCATAAACTTCCATTTCCATAGATGTCTTTTTTTATTTTGTTGGAATAATTTCTTCGATAGATACGCCATTTGGCACATATAATACCATTTTTGCAGAAATTCTTTTTACAGAACCATCTAATACATAGCAAGCACCATTCATAAAATCGCAAATACGAACTTGTTCACTTTGTTCAATTTTTTCGTAATTGATAAGTACAGCTTTAGAAGCTTTTAAAGCAATCAGCAGCAATTCTTGTATCATTGAAATTAGTAGGTTCAAATACAAGTACATTCATATTTGGCTGTTTATATACTTTTAAACTAGGACGACGATTATTTTCTTCATAGTTATTAGTAGCAGATGATGTTGCTTCATCTCTTGTAGCTTCATCTGTATTTGTGTAAATGGAAGGTCCATTTGCTACACGAGTAACATTAGGAGCTACTTTTACTGTTTGTCTTCTAGTTTCTTGTTTTTCATCAACTTTAGCTTCTATTTCTTCAACTTCTTCTGGAATTAGAAACTTAGTGATTTTTGATAAAAAATCCGCCATAATCTCACCTCAAATATCTCTTTTATAACCCATAAATATATTTTATATAAAATTAAAATAAACCCATACTAGAACAATTCTATATAAAATAAAAAAAATCCTGCAAAAACTGTAATAAATATTATTTTCATAAAATTTATTTGATTGTTTAACTAATCAAATAAATTCATAAATATGCTAAGAAGCGACACATATAAATGTCGCTTCTAACACATTATATACTCAAAATTATTTTGCGTTTTTACGTAAACGTCCACGCTGAGATTTATCAAGAATAGTTTTTCTTAAACGAATGCTTTCTGGAGTAACTTCTACCATTTCATCTTTGTTGATGAATTCAAGAGCCTGTTCAAGACTTAAAAGACGAGGTGGAGTTAAGCGAATAGCTTCATCAGAAGAAGAAGAACGCATATTGGAAACATTTTTCTTCTTGCATGGATTTACGTCCATATCAAGTTCACGAGTATTTTCCCCAATAATCATACCTTCATAAACCATTTGGTTTGGAGAAATGAACATTACACCACGGTCTTGAAGAGTATAAATACCGTATGGAGTTGTTTCACCTTGTTCAAATGCTACTAAAGAACCACGGCTACGACCTGGAATATCACCTTTATATGGAGCATATCCACGGAATACATGGTTCATAATACCATTACCTTTTGTATTAGTTAAGAATTCAGAACGGAAACCGATAAGTCCACGTGCAGGGATAGTGAATTCAAGACGTAAGTAACCTTTTAATTCAGTCATATTGGAAAGTTCTGCTTTACGAGTACCAAGGGATTCCATAACTGTACCCATGAATTCTTGAGGTACTTCAATAGTTAAGTTTTCAATTGGTTCACAAAGTTGACCATTGATTTCTTTATAAATAACTTCTGGTTTACCAATCTGAAGTTCGTATCCTTCACGACGCATTGTTTCAATGAGAATAGAAAGATGTAATTCGCCACGACCAGAAACTTTAAATGTATCAGGGCTGTCTGTTTCTTCAACACGTAAGCTTACATTTGTTTCAGTTTCTTTATATAAACGGTCGCGTAAATGACGAGATGTTACAAACTGACCTTCACGACCAGCAAATGGGCTAGTGTTAACACCAAAAGTCATGGACAATGTAGGTTCATCAATATTAATGCTAGGTAAAGCTTCTGGATTTTCAGCATCAGCAACAGTATGACCAATACTTGCACTAGGAAGACCAGTAATTGCTACGATTTCACCAAGTTCAGCTTCGCTAACTTCCATACGTTTTAAACCTTGGTAAACATATACTTTACCGATACGTTCTTTAGTTTCGCCATCACCACTGATAACTACTACATTTTGACCTTCTTTGATTTTACCACGCATGATACGACCAATAGCTACACGACCAACATATTCATCAGAATCAAGTGTAGTTACCATCATTTGAAGAGGACCTTCTACATCACCCTGTGGAGCTGGAATTTCTTTAATAAGTAAATCCATTAATGGTTCTAAGCTATCGCTTTCATCATCAAGGTCAAGTTTAGCAATACCATCACGAGCAATTGCGTATACAACAGGGAAATCAAGCTGATCATCATCAGCACCAAGTTCCATGAAAAGTTCCAAAACTTCGTCATAAACGTCATCAATACGCTGGTCAGGACGGTCAATTTTGTTGATAACAACGATAGGTTTTAAACCTTGTTCTAAAGCTTTACGTAAAACATATTTAGTCTGAGGCATAGGACCTTCAGAAGCGTCAACTAATAATAAAACGCCATCAACCATGTTGAGTACACGTTCAACTTCGCCACCGAAATCAGCATGGCCTGGTGTATCAACGATGTTGATTTTTATATCTTTGTACATTACAGCTGTATTTTTAGACAAAATGGTAATACCGCGTTCACGTTCAATAGCATTAGAGTCCATTACTCTTTCTGCTACCTGTTCGTTAGCACGGAAAACATGGCTTTGTTTAAGCATTGCGTCAACAAGAGTTGTTTTACCGTGGTCAACGTGAGCTATGATAGCGACATTTCTCAATTTGTTATTAGTATACAAAAAAATTCCTCCCAATGTATTAATGAATATATTATGTTTACATCATATAAAAGATAAAATATCTCTTTACTAGTGTAGTATATCAATATCTTTATGTCAAATTAAAATACTAAAATAGCTAAAAATTTTTCTTTAGACTCAAGGTCTTTCCAAAGAGATTTTTCCTAATTTTCCTGCTCTAAAATCCTTAAGCACAGCAATAGCAGTTTTTTCAGTATCTACAATACCGCCTTTTTGTAAAAATCCACGTTTTTTGCCTACCAAAGTAAATAATTCTTCACTAGTTTGTGGAATTTCATCTATTTTATAGCGTTCTTTTATATTTTTAGCATAATCATCTTTTAAACGCCATAATAAGATTTCAGCAGCACGTTCAATATCATAAACTTCATCACTGATAGCTCCAGTAAAAGCTAAATTCAATCCCACTTCAGGATCTTCAAATTTTGGCCATAAAATACCTGGAGTATCCAATAAATCAAGATTATTTTTTATTTTAATCCACTGTTTTGCACGTGTAACACCAGGTTTATCAGCAGTTTTCAATGAAGCACTGCCAGATAATCTATTTATTAAAGAAGATTTCCCTACATTTGGAATACCTACAATCATTACACGAGCATTACGAGGTTTTACACCTTTATTAGCGAATTTAGCAGTTTTTACTTTTGCCAATTCATCTGCTACAGTTACTAATTGACGAATACCTTTACCATCTAAAGAATTGATTTTCACCACAGATTTTCCCATAGATGTGAAATATTCTTCCCATTTATTATTGATATTATTATCTGCTAAATCAATTTTATTCAAAGCAATTAAATGCGGTTTTTTGCCAATTAAATCTTTTAAAATTGGATTTGCACTACTGTTAGGAATACGAGCATCACGAAGCTCAATGACCACATCAACTAATTTTAAGTTTTCTACAATAATGCGTTTAGCTTTTGCCATATGCCCAGGGAACCAATTTAATTGAGCAAGTGTTCCTAAATCATCATATTTCATATTTTCTTCCATTAAATAAACTCCTCCTTATATTAATATTCAAATATCTATAACATAAAATTCAAATTCCAACAAAAAAGGCACTATCTTGTGTCAACTACAAGACAGTGTCTTATAAAAATTATTATATACCAATATATATACAAAATCAAATTTTTTATTTTACACCTATAGCATTTATTTTATCTGGCTCTACTACAATAGTTTTTTCTATGCCATCTTGAACAATTACAAAAGTTGCAGATTCAGATGAAAATATATCGACTAATTGTCCCATATTAAAATCCTCAAAATTATCGACTACACTTTTACCATTGATGCTAATTAAACAATCACCTGTTTTCATACCAGCTTTTGCTGCTGGAGAATTTTCCGCTACATTTATAATAACTCCATTATCTTTAATTTCACGACTAGAAACTATTCCATAAACGTAACTATCAAAAATACACGTTTTACAGAATTTAATACTGCCTTTAATTCTTTGACATTATCATATTCTTCAATTTCATTAGTGCCATCAGCATAAATTCTTTCATATTTACTAGAAAGTGTCATTTCTACATTATTGCCTTTTTGCACCAATTCACAAATAATATCTTTTTTATCGCGATGCATGAATTTATTATTTTTATCTACAGTATCCACAACATTAAATAACACAATTGTATTATCATCTTTTTCTACTAAATTAGTTTTTGCTGAAAATATACTTATAGCTTTGACTATACCATGTTTCACTTGTTCGATATTTGTGTTTTCAAATTCTTGATTAATACTACTAGCAAAACAATTAGCGGTAATTGCCATTAACAGCATGAATAAAACTAAAATCTTTTTCATTAAAAACCTCTCCTTAAAACTTTTAAATTTTAATCTTCAAAAGTTTTAGCAACTGTTTTTAGATAATCAACAATTGTCAAATGTTGTGGACAATGACCTTCACAACTTCTACATTCAATACAATCAGAAGCTTTCGCATGAGTTTTTATCATATTTTGATATTTTTTCTTACTACCAGACGCCATGCCAAAACGTTTTTCATTATTATATAACTCAAAAACCTCTGGTATTTGAATTTGCATTGGACAATTTTCTTTACAATAATTACAAGCTGTACAAGCAATAGCTGTTGTATCATTGATGATTTTTGCCACTTTAAAAGTTGTTTCAATTTCTTCTTTAGTAAGCGGTTTAAAATCTTCCATATAACTTAAATTATCTTCCAATTGTTCCCATGTTGACATGCCAGAAAGCACCATAAATACATCATCTAAGCTACTAGCAAAACGAATTGCCCATGAAGCCACTGACATTTTTTCATCTTGAGCTTTCAATAAATCTATACCAGCCTGCGGAATATTTACCAATTTACCGCCTTTTACAGGTTCCATAACAATCACAGGTTTATGATATTTTTGGCATATTTCATAACATTTGCGAGATTGCACGCTATCGCTTTCCCAATCAAGATAATTTATTTGTAACTGTACAAATTCAATATCTTCACCAATTTCAAGTAAAATCTTTTCCAAAAATTCTGCTGTATCATGAAAAGAAAAGCCTAATTTTTTAATCTTGCCTTCCGCTTTCATTTGACGCACAAAATCCATAGATTTAAATTCTTTAACCTTTGCATAATTATCAACATCTAAACAATGCAATAAATAATAATCAAAATAATCCACGCCACATTTTTCTAATTGTTCATCAAAAATACGTTTATTATCCTCTATGGATTTTAACTGCATTGTAGGCAATTTATCCGCTAATAAAAAGCTTCCTCGTGGATATCTTTTAACTAAAGCTTCCTTTACAAATAGCTCACTTTGATAATTATGGTACATGTAAGCAGTATCAAAATACTTAAAACCTTTTGCCATAAAAGTATCAACCATTTTACAAAATTGTTCCATATCCACCTTATTATTTTCCACATCAAGCATAGGTAATCGCATACAGCCAAAACCAAGTTTCTTCAAATTTTCCATAATCCCACTCTCCTAAAATATATTTATTTATAATTTTTCTAATACCATTTTTAAACTTCTGACTTTTTGTTCTGATGTTGGTAAATATATTTTTTTCTTTTTCTCACTTCAAATTCTATTATTGGTTTTAATAATTTTTTAGCAAAAAGATTTTTATTATCAGAAGCAAACATATCTTTTAACATATCCCCTGACAATTTTTTACCTAGAGATTCAACAATATTTTCTACTTCTTTTTTATTCAATAAATAATCTGTTGCTAAATCTTTAAAATTATCTTCTATAATTCTAATCATTTCTACTGCATCATCTTCAATAAAGCTAGTTGCCTTACTTGCCGCTTTATTGCCTATAGTACCACCTACAAATGCACCAACTAAACCACCTACAAATGTTCCTATTCCAGGAACAACAGATCCCATTGCTGCACCTGCTGCAAATCCAGCGGCTCCACCGCCTACTGATGCTCCATTTTTTACAAGATTTTTAAATAATTGTTTTCCAGATATTCTTCCTCTAAAAATATTTATAACATCTGGTGCTGTTGTAACTACAACTGCTGCTACATTAGTTATAACATTTGATCTAAATAATTTAGCAGCATTATTCATTGCAGCCGCTCCATAAATATTAGTACCACTTTCTCTAAAGATATTTACTAATGTAGCTGATGCTTTCGGACCTATTAATTTAACTATATTTTGAGAAGTCCCCATCAAAACTGTATGCATACCTGCTTTTTCCAATTGACCTACTAAAATAGCTGAGGCAAATGCTGTCCCACCTATTCTTAATCCAGTAAATGTTGCTTTTTCCAATGCAATATCAAAACTATCTCCATTCCAAATAGAAACAGCAAAATTTATTGTTGCACTTATACCAAACGTAGTTGCTCCAACAATCATACCATTAGTCGCATCATATGCCAAAGATTCTATCGTTCCTGCTTTAGCAATATTTTTGGCTTGTTCATATGTAAAAGCTCCTTTTCTAACAATATCCGTTGCTTTTGTGGGATCACTAACTCCTGGAATCTGTCCACGACGAATACGTTCTTTCATTGCTTTTACTGCATCATCATATTTATCTGAAGGCACTTCAATCTGCATAGGTGCTCCATTGGGATTAACATATCTAAATCTACCATTTTCAAAACATTCACTAATGCACTTTGAACCACTGTTGCAATACTTAGATTGTATATTGACACCATCAACTATTCTATCCGCACCATTTTTTACAAAATCATCGCCTTTTAATACAGCACTTTTGCCATGAAGTAAATCATTCAAATGATTTGCTCTTTCAGCAGCAAAACCATGACCACGAGCCCCATTTAATTTAGCTTCACCATATAAAGTATTTGCATTACTTATATTTCCATATATTTCTCCAATAATATCAAAATCTTCTTCATCCATTTTTCTATATTTACTCATATCTTAATCACCGTACTTTATAATATTATTACTTTCTATATTATATAATATCTCCATTACATATTCATCAATAAAACTCTAATCTATTTTTTCTACAATAAATATAAGTACCTAAAACCTATTATAAATTATGCAATTTTTATTTATCATCTATGTATATTTTTACTTTTATAAAATAAGCAAATAATACTAAAAATCAAAAATAATTATTGACATTTTGACTAATATGAGTATAATAATACTTGTAAGGACGTTAAGAGATACGAAAGATAAGAAGTATCCCTTAAGATACTTACAAAATCCAAATTTTATAAACTTACTAATAACAATAAATAAAAACGGACTTCATAGTCCGTTTAAATCAAAATCTAATTTGACTTTTTGACTTTATTTATTGCTTAATACATGGAGGTTGTTATTTATGTTCGGTTTAGTTCCATTTGCAAAAAATATTGCTAAAAGTGATGATGATTTCAATAAATTATTCGATGTTTTCAATGAACCTTTCTTTCATGAACCATTTGCAAAAATGAATTCTTATGTAAAATCCTTTAAAGTCGATGTAAAAGATACTGATAAAGCTTACGAACTCACAGCTGAATTACCAGGCATCGCCAAAGAAAATATTTCTCTTGACTACAATAAAGGTTATTTAACAATTAAAACAACTACTACAAAATCCACAGAAGAAAAACCTGCTGAAAATGCTGATGATAAAAACGAAAAACCTCAAGAAAAATATATTCGCCGTGAACGTTATGTAGGTGAAATGCAACGTTCTTTCTACATTGACGATATTGATGAAAAAAATATCAAAGCTTCCTATCAAGATGGTATCCTGACTGTAATTTTACCAAAAGCTACTAAAGAAGAAACAACTACCCAAATTAATATTGACTAATTTCTTTTAAATAGAATTTGACTTTTAAACTTTTAGGAGGTATTTATCATGTTTGGTTTAATTCCTACATTTACAAATAATCTTGCATCTAGAGATAATTCTTTCAAATCTATTTTTGATGTTTTCAACGAACCATTTTTCCAAAACGCATTTGCTCCAGTAAATTCCATGTTCAACGCATTCAAAGTTGATGTAAAAGATACAGATAATGCTTATGAACTCACTGCTGAATTACCAGGAGTAAAAAAAGAAAATATCGCTCTTGATTATCAAAATGGTTATTTAACTATCAAAGCTACTATGCAAAATGAACAAAATCAGAATGAAGAAAGTAACTACATTCATCAAGAACGCTATTATGGTACAATGCAACGTTCATTCTATGTAGGTCAGATAGATAAAGCTAACGCTAAAGCTGAATATACTGACGGTATTTTAAAAATGACATTGCCAAAATTTCAACCCCAATCAACAACCACTCAAATTGATATAGATTAATATAATTTAATCCTTCCTCCTGCAACTCCTTTAAAATTAAATACTTTATAAATTAAAGATAGCCTTTATACTTGAGAGATTATCTACTCTTAGTATAAAGGCTATTTTTATTATTTACTTATGATATTTAATAATTCATATCATTTTTTGGCTCTTATTCTAAATAAAAGTTGATTTTCTTCCTTATTTTTAGCATATCTATCTTCATTTGAAATATATCCTATTTTATATAAATAATCACCTAATCGTTTATTTTCATCATTTATAGGTAAATATATATTATGTCTTTTTTCTCTATTCGATAATTCTTTATATTCACCATCCATTTTTGCGAAAATATTTTTTAATTCTTCAGCATTAAATAAATCTAAATGCCTTACTAATAACGCTAATTTTAGTTCATTGCTTATTTTATCAAATATAATTTTAAATAAGTCTTTTGTCAAAGTAATATTCATATTAAAAATTGCTATTATTAGATTTTTATTTATATAATCTTACCATAATAATTTACTATTTTTGACAAATGCTTTATCTGTCTTTCCTGTTTCTTTCAGTAAATTATTAAATATATCTTCATCAATCTGAAATACTTCTACATTATCAATAAAACTATCCTTATTTGATAATATATACAATATTGCTATTTCTACAGATATACCTTTTATCTTATCAAACATTGTTTATTTAAAAGTATATATTTATTTTGTATTAAAATTTTAAGTTTTTCTTGACTCATTGAAGCAAAATCAAATTCTAAATCATTAAAAATAAGTCTTAAAGACGATATATATTTTTCAAAAATATTATTATCTATATCGCTAAATGATAAGTCTTTTATAAACTTTTCTTCAACAAAACTTCTATCACTATTTAAGATTGTATCACATTCTGTAGATAGAAAATCTATTAATTCCTTATCTAGTTCATTTTTTGAAAATTGTTTCCAATATTGAATAATATTATCATAACTAGCATTAATTTTTCTATGTTTTAGTAATAATATCCAATATTTATTTTCACAAACAGATATATTTTTTAACTTAAAGTCTTCATGCACTATAATTTTTTCTACTAAATCCATATCATCGCTACATTTAGTCATTAAATCTAAAATATATTTTTCATCATCACAGTTATTATCATTACTCAATATAATTTCTTTTACATATTCTTCAATATTAGCGAAAACATTATTTATTAAACAATCATATCCAGAAGTCATTATCATTGTATAGTTCTTCTTATTCAAATCGTTTTCATTTATTTCACTATTTTTATATATGAGAATAGTATCTATCATATATTTATTGATATTGTAATAGTTATTATCAAATACAAAATCCAAAAGTTTTTTATCAACTCCTTCTATATTCAACTTATAAAAGTGCATTTCTAATTTCTCGATTATCTTTTCCAAATAATTAATATTTACATCTTTAAGTTGCATCAATATATCTTCATTTTCCTCAAAAAATTGTTCAAATGCTCTATCTTTATTCAATTTAAGTAGTTCTTCCACCTGTAAACTTTCACATAACCATTTAAAATATTCTATTTGTCTATTGTATGTCAATGCTGCTTTTTCAGTTAAAAAAATCCACATATTTTCCCATTTTAAAGCCAATAAATTTATAAACTTCTTTCTGTTATTAGTCTTCCTTACAAAAGCATCTATAAAAGACCAATTTTCTTTTTCTTCATCTGCTAATTGTTGTATAAAATTATCTAATTTATTCTTATCAATTTCTTTACTACTATTTGATAATAAATACTCTAATAAATAAAAATTATAAACTTCTTTTTGTTTAAAATCTCTTATATTTAATCTATCAACTACACCTCTTAACCTAGTCAATTTATAATCAAATAACTGAACCTCTCTATTTCTTATGTTAAGAATAAAGTTCATATCATCTTTTGTTATACTATCTCCTTTAAAATAGTTAATATACATACTATAATCTTCATCAATATAGCCATATCTTAACATAAAGACTAAGACTTTATTACTTCTAACATTATCAGATAGAACTTCTTTAACATCATTTCTATCAATTAATTCTTTTAAAGATGATATTGATATATTCTGTAACTGTTCATTTAACTCTTCTAAATCATGATGTATACCATCCATTTTTTTGTCTTCTAATAATTTTAAAGCTGTCCATCGTTTATTATAATTTTCTAATAATGATTTCAACTCATTAGAATTTATATATTTCGGTTCATTATTGTAACTACTATTAGCATAATAAATAGTATAATTACTCTTATCCTCATAAATATCTTTTAAATTAAAATTATCATCTAATATTTCCTCTATATAAAAATAATTTCTATACCCGTTGTATCTTTCTATTTTACGAATTGAACCTTTCCAATCAACTAAATGACCACAAAAAGCATATTTTATTTCTTTAGTACTCTTTAAACAATCTTCTTTTACTGATATAATTTGTTTTTCTAATTCATTTATATCTTTTCTAATTTTTTCAGCTTCTTTCTCTATAAATGATTGTTTATTTTTAAAGGCTTGCTTAACAATACTTTCATCTTGTTCATTTTGAAGTTCAGCAAAATCTTTTGGATATAAATTTTTAAATATTATCAGTGATAACATCTTTTCATCTACAAGTTTTATACTATCTGAATCTTTCAATGTTCTTTTATAAATCTTAAATTCATTAAAAATATTATATAAAACTCGCATATCCGATACGAATGGTGCTATATCTTTTATATATTCTTTTGATATATTACATTCAGTATTATTTTCAAATTCTTTCAAAAAACATCTTCTGAATTACTTGCATTGATTATTGGAACAACAGGTATAATATAATCAAAAAATTTAGTGCGTTCTTCTTTATTATGGAATAATTCATCTTTTACTGCGTAAACAAATTTCACGGGTTTCTTTAAGCCTTCATAATTATTTATGATAAAGTTCAAATCCCTTAATTCTATGAATATATCATTGTTTTCTAGTCTATCTAAATCCTCAAAAATACAACTTCATATCCCGTTGCTTCAAAAAATATAAATTTCATCTATATTCTTATTAAAATAGACTTTTCATCAATCGCTTCACTTCCAAGAGTAGCATTAGAAAATAATTTTATTTCTTTCAATTTTTAATTTAATCATACCCTGTTTTATTATAATAGTAAGTATTATCATTTCTAATAATACTAAGCATGGTATCATTACATATGACCAAAAATCAGGGATACCTAAATCAATTAAAAAATTAATACAATTAATCACTTTTTCCTTTAAAACATCTGGAAAAATAATACACTTCCAATTAAACAAAATATATTAACGCAAAAAGTCCATATAAAATATACTTATAGCTCATTTTTCTATCTTGTTATATCTGCTTTGTGGCAACATATTCTTTTTTACTTTATAAAAAATTGTTTTAATATTACATTTTCTATTTTTTTCTAAAGGTATCTCTTCATTCTTTTTATCCTCTTGAGAATTTCCTTCGTTACTATTAAAAGTCGCCATGGATATAAATGTATATTTTAAACTAGGATGCTTTTTTACATATGTTTTTATAACGCTACTTTTTCCAGCTCCATAAGGTGCAGTAATGGCTATATTTCTAATTTCTTCATCATTGATAGCTTGATCTAAAGCATTAATATATTCTTCACCATTTTCCATGTTATCTATTGGTGTTAATTTTTTATAATCATTACGCTCTGTACAAATACATATTTTTAAATAATCAATATAATATTCTACTCGACTTTCAAACCAAACTAATTTTTTTATTACAAATTTTATAAATTTCTCTCTCGTAATAAAACCTTCTTTCTAAACAAACTTAGTAAATTTTAATAATTTTAATATAAGATATTTTGATTATAAAAATACTCTATGATATAATAAAAAAGAGAGATAGCCTGATTGTGGTAGGTCAGCACCTCTCTCTTAGAAAATTCAATTCGTTAAGAAGGCTGTTCCCGCCGTTTCGGAACGGTCTTTTTTCGTTTATAAACTAATTATTTATAATCTGAAAAAGCGTAGCAATCAAATTTATAATACTTATCACTAACGATAATTTTTCATAAGTCGTCATGCTAACATCTCCCTAACGAGAGGTGTCCGACATCAAGCTATCCCATGACTTCAATTATATCATATCTTTAATTTAAATAATATTATCTATAAATCAATAATTATTTTAAACTTTATATTCTATAACTTTTAAAATAAAACTTAACAACATAGTAAACCAAAAACATCTTTAGAGTTGACTATATCTTTTTATTTTTTCTTATAATCATATCAAAACATACTTTATAAAATTCAATTTTATAAAATATATAAGGAGATAATTTTATGTCATCATCATTAACAACAAAAAGCCCTATCAAAAAATGGCTGTTTGCGTAGCTATCATCTGCATATCAGCTTACATATCTTTTCCTGTCACTGCTGTTCCCTTTACTTGTCTTACTCTAGCTATGTTATTATCAGCATTTTTATCCACACCAAAAGAAACACTAATCATCATGATTGTCTATACGCTAATCGGAGCTATCGGTCTTCCTGTATTCTCTGGTGGTGCAGGTGGTTTTAACTGTTTATTTTCCCCAACTGGTGGATATCTTTGGGGCTTCATCGTCAGCTATCCTATCGCTAGTTATCTGAAAGGAAATAAAAACTCCTTCAAAAACTTCTTTCTAGCAGGACTTGCTGTCATTCCTATCACTTATATTTTCGGTGTAGCTATGCTTTGCTTCATTATGAAGCTTTCCATTTTAGAAGGCATCACTATTGGTGCTTTACCTTTCATTCCTGGTGATATCATCAAAACTTTAATTGCCAGCTATGTTGCTGTTCGTTTGCGCAAAAATTTATTTTATTAATCGAGGAATATATATGATAAACAATAATTTTTTACAAGAAGGTATCTCACCTTCTTATTTTTTTCAATATGTTGATACCTTAACTAATCTAAACTTACATTCACTTGTAATCTATAAAGATAATAAATTACTCTCCAAAGTTCATATTGCCCCTTATAATGAATATGAAAAACAGATTTTATTTTCTGTAAGCAAATCTTTTACCGCCGTTGCTATGATGTTTGCTCTCCAAGATAAATTATTTACATTGGATACCACAATTTATTCACTTTTAAAACACAAATTAAATTTTGAACCTACTGAAGATATTAAAAGCATCACCATACATCATTTATTATCCATGACTTATGGATTCATCGACAAAGAAATTCAAGATTTTTACTTAAAAGATGATTGGATTAGTGAAGCATTTTCTTTAAAACTACAGACAAAACCTGGCACTTCCTTCTTTTATAATAATCGTTGCCCATTTTTATGTAGTGCTATCATTCAAGAATTAACTGGCAAAAATCTTTTGACTTATCTACAAGAAAAACTCTTTTCTCACTTAAATATAACTAATGTAAGTTGGGAAAAAATATTCAAAACTACGATAAAGGCTCTTGGGGTTTAAGTCTGACTACAGAAGATTTAGCTAAATTCGGTCAATTTATACTCAATAAAGGTTCATGGAATAATAAACAATTATTAGCACCTGAATATATTGAAAAATTACTCACAGTATATATAAATACCGATGATAAAGCTTTTCCAGATAGCAAATTAGGTTATGGCTATTATTTTTGGAAATGCCAACCTGAAAAAGCCTTTCGCTGTGCTGGTCTTTTCGGTCAATATTGCATTATCTTACCTAAAGAAAATATGGTCATAGCTATAACTAGCAATGCTGAAAATGAACAAAAACAAGCTATTTTATCTGCTACTTGGAAATTCTTAGTCCAAATAAAAAAAGATAATAAATCCTCTACTCTAGATTTATCATCTTTAAATAACTATCTTTCTAAACTTCATTTACCATATTTACCTAATGATAATTCCATTACTCCCGAAATCTTTCAACAAGAATTTAAGTTCTCTCACAATCCTCTAAATTTAAATTCTATTTCTTTCTCCCAAATTGCCCCTGATTGCATCAGAATTAATATCACTTTAAACACTAAAAAATATAATTTATTAGCTAAACTAAACACTTGGCAAAAGAATAATACTAATTCCGAAAATGATAACTTTGATTCCTGTACAACTATTTTCTATGAAAACCCTTACGCCAACTATGGCTGGCAAAATAATAAACTAAATTTAAAATTAGTTTATAACCAAGGCATTTTCATTGATACCTTAGAATTTAACTACTACAACCACCAACTATACCTACATTACAACCCCACTCCATCTTTCATCATCAGAACAAAACCTCATTACCTCATATCCAACCCCATAAAATAACAAAAAGGCTAGAGTAACCTATACTCTAGCCTTTAATTTACACACTACAAAATACAACACCAAACTACTTCCACATTATAAATTTTAGTGGTAACCATAGATTATTAAAAATAAATTTTTAAATATCAATAACACCTAACCATTCCCGCATTAGCAGACTTTTACGGTAGCTGAAAGCTATTGGCAAAAATAAAATTATGACTACATTTTTAATTTATCATAATACCAAACTACTTCCGCATTATAAATTTTAGTGATAACCATAAATTATTAAAAATAACTTTGTCAAATATCAATAATACCTAACCATTTCCACATTAGCAGACTTTTACGGTAGCTGAAAGCTATTGGCAAAATAAAATTATGACTACGTTTTTAATTCATCATAATACCAAATTACTTCCGCATTATAAATTTTAGTGGTAACCGTAGGTTATTGAAAATAATTATTGCTGAATACGGTTTTAGTCTGAATGTTTGAGCGTAGCGAGTTTCTAAGCGTTGTATGAAGCAATAATTATTTTCAAAACTAAAAATTTATCTGCGATGGTTTTCTTTGGTTCGTTTCTTTGCCATCAAAGAAATGAACAATTCTTATTTATATTATTTGCTTTTCATTGCATTTTTAACGCATAATTCTTTTTTAATATCCCATAATTTTTGAGATAAATCTACATAATAACGATGTGGATTTTCAAAGCGTTTTACTTCATCCCATAAAGTTTCCACTTCTTTTTGACAATATGCTTTTATTTCTTCTATAGATGGGCTTTCATATACACATTCACCATTTTTAAAGATAGGAACTTGCAATTCTCTAGCAGTGAAATTAGTGAGAGTTTTTTGTTTCCATGTAGCATTTGGATCAAAAATAGTATGTTCTTTTGTTGTATCAATTGTTTCATCATATAAGCAAAGTTCATCAGCGATAGCTTTGCCAGTTTCTTTATCATACAAACGATATACTTTTTTGAAATGTGGATTTGTTATTTTAGAGATATTTTCGCTGAGTTTAATTTTTGGTGTAATTTCACCATTTTCATTTTCAATAGCTACTAATTTATATACACCGCCAAACACAGGTGCAGATTTTGAAGTAATCATTCTTTCACCTACACCAAATACATCTACTTTAGCACCTTGCATTAATAAATCACGGATTAAATGTTCGTCTAAAGCATTAGATGCTACGATTTTACAATTTGTAAGACCTGCTTCATCAAGCATTTTTCTAGCTTGTTTAGATAAATAAGAAATATCTCCAGAGTCTAAACGAATTGCAAAATTAGTAATACCTTGTGGCACAAGCATTTCTTTGAATACGCGAATAGCATTTGGTACACCACTTTTTAAAGTATTATAAGTGTCTACTAATAATACTGCATTATGAGGATAAATTTCACAATAAGCTTTAAATGCTTCATATTCAGAATCAAACATCTGTACCCAAGCATGAGCCATAGTACCACTAGCTGGCACTTGATAGAGTTCATCAGTAAGTGTGCAAGCTGTTCCAGCGCAACCGCCAATATATGCAGCTCTAGCACCTTTTACCGCACCATCTGCACCTTGAGCGCGACGAGAACCAAATTCTAATACAGGTCTACCTTGAGCAGCTCTTACTATGCGATTTGCTTTTGTAGCAATAAGAGATTGATGATTTAAAGTCAATAAAATAAAAGTTTCTAAAATCTGTGCTTCAATAGCAGGAGCTTTGATAGTCATAATTGGTTCACGAGGGAAAATACAAGTTCCTTCAGGAACAGCATAAATATCCCCTGTAAATTTAAAATCAGCTAGATATTCTAAGAAATCTTCACTGAACATATTTTTAGAACGAAAATATTCAATATCTTCTTTATCAAATGTAAATCTTTTATATATTCTATTACTTGTTGTAAGCCAGCTGCTATAGCAAAACCACCATCATCAGGAATATTACGGAAAATACATCAAAATACACATTTTTTTATGTAAATTATTTTTTAGATAGCCATTTCCCATTGTAAATTCATAAAAATCACATAACATGGCTAAATTTTCATTTTTGAATTCATAAAGAACTTCCTTTCAAATTTATAACAAAAATATTATAAATCCCTCTCTATTATTAATATACTTCATTTCTTTTTACAAAAATAAAAGTTATATTCCTTAATATTATATAGCAAGCTGTATTTATTTTCTACTCTTTAAATAAAAATAATCTGATTTTTACAAATACATCAATATAAATAAAAAAGAATTCCATAATATTATAGAATTCTCTCTTATTTTCTCATATTTATTAAATATTATTTAATATTTTCAGCTTATCTAGCAAAACACATTTGCCATTAATATAAGTTTTATTAACTTTTACCTTATCAACATCTTGAGGATTTATGGCAAAATATCTCTATCAAGTGTTATGAAATTTGCTTTATATCCTATTTTCAATTGACCAAGATTTTTAAAACCTGCGATTTGTGCCGATTTTTTTGTATATAAGATTATCGCAGTTTTCATATCTATGATTTGGTCATCACCACAATCTGTATTATCATATGCTTTTCTCGTAACAGCTCCTTTGATACAAACAAAAGGATCAGAAGGCACTGCCCATGATGTTGCGGGTGCATCAGTAGAAAAACATAGATTTACTTTTTGCTCTAATAAAGATTTTATTGGATAACATTTTTTCATGATATTTTCGCCCAAATTTTGTAAATAACTTTCTATCTCTGCATAAAGGAAAATAGGTTGAGTTACAAAACCAATATTCTTTTCTACGGCTTTATCAATGCTATCTTGACTAGGTAAAGTAATATGTTCAACTCTTACATATGGTCTATCTTGATTGAGCCAATCTTTTTCTGCATAAACTCTATCCACTACACGTTTTATGGCATTTGTTCCCATAGCATGTACGGATAATTGACATTTATTTTGCTTACAAAAATCAATTGCAGTCTCCAATTGTTCATCAGAACATACACTTATACCGCAACTATCGCTATTTAAATAAGGCTTATCCATCCACGCAGTTTTACCAGATACACTGCCATCACCAATTAATTTCAATCCAGCCACAAATACTTGATTATCATTATTTTGCTTTTCCTTGCTAATAGCGAAATCCTTGTCATGCATAAAGAAATCCCACATATAATACATAGAAACTTCTTGCTTAAAACCTTTTGCTATTGCTTCTTTATAATAAGTATAATTATCGGATTTATCCAAATTACCCATATCACAAACAGCCACTATACCTTGTGAAGTCAATAAATTGCCTAAATCTACTAAATTCTGTACTTTTTCAGCTTCATTTAATTCAGGTATATAAGGCAAAACTAAATTTCTCGCATTTTCTTTTAAAACACCTGTAGGCTCACCGCATTCATCACGTTCAATTTGCCCACCTTCTGGGTCTTTCGTATTCTTATCTATTCCTGCTAAAGCTAACGCTTTACTATTTACACATCTTATATGACCACAAGTGCGAATGATTGCCACAGGAAAATCTTCTGTTCCTTCATCTAAATCCCAACGAGTTATAGAACGTTTTTCAGCGAATTTTCCTTCATCATAACCCCAGCCCAAAATCCATTCATTCTTATTGTCCTTTTTCAACTGTTGAGCTTTTGTTTTTATTTCTGCAATCAAGTCTTTTATAGAATTCACTTTTGGAGGTAATGCTGATATTTCTTTGCTAAAGTCAGCCAGCATTACAGGGTGCATATGTGCATCTACAAATCCTGGCAACACACAAACATTATTTAAATCTATTATTGGAAAATCACAAGTTGGTCTATCTTTTTTTCCCAATCCATTTTATATATCCATTTTCCACAATCATACTATCAGCATGAAGATTATCTTCATCTGATGTGAAAATTTTTCCATTCTCATAAATAAAATTATTTTCTTCCATAAAATATACTCCAAACACTAATTAAAATTAATTGTCCCAAACTTCGTAAGCAATACTTTCTTTTTCTTAAATTTATAGATAACAGCACCTATGACATAACCTAAAATTGTAGGAATAAGCCATGCAAAACCTTGTTTAGCTAATGGAATTTGATTAATAATATTCATTAAGCCAGAAATATCTATATTCACTAATCCTGTCATCACTGCTAAATTTAAAGCATCAAATAATGACATAATAAAAGCTACCCAAACAGCACCTTTCCATGCACCATCATTTGGCACCCATTTTTACCTAAACCTAAGAAAGTCAATACTACTGACATTGGGAATAAAATCATAAAAATAGGGCCAGATATTTTAAGTACATTGCTAACACCAAGACAAGAAATCATAAAAATAGCAATAGTAATCATCAAAGAAGCTTGTCTATAGGAAATTTTACCTTTAAACCATGCTTCCACCCATTGACCAGCAGTAGCAATCATACCTATAGCAGTAGTCAAACAAGCCAAAATAACAGCAACAGCTAAAATAAAACTACCTTCATAACCTGCTAAATTTTTCACTAAATCAGTGAGTAAAAATGTAGCATTTACATCTAAACTATAATAATTTACACCTTGAGCTCCTAAATATGCTAAACCAGCATAAACAACAAATAATAAAGTAAAACCTACTAAGATAATACCGAGCATCATCTTATTATATTCTTGTTTGTTGCAATAACCTTTTTCACGAAAAGCAGTGATAAACATACCTGCACAAATAATACCTGTACCTACATCACCTGTATTATATCCTGTAAAAAATCCATTCAAAAATGACTCTTTGGCTGTAGAAATAAAGCTACTATGTAATGTATCGATAGGATTTACAATGGCTAATACAACAATTGCCAATAAAGTAATAAGTAAAGCTGGTGTCAAATAATTGCCCACTTTATCAATAACAGTGGAACGGTTCATAGCAAAATAATATGATATTGCAAAAAATATAGCTAAAAAAATAATTCTCGCCATAAATGGCAATTCACCAAAAATTCCTTGCATACCAGACTCGAAAGCAACACCGCCACATCTAGGTATAGTACCAAAGATAACAACTAATAAACCAAGTCCCATATATAAATAATGCCACCAACTATTGATATGTTTCATCATATCTTGCAGATTATATCCTACATTACCTACAGAAGCTAAAGCCATCATAGGGAATAAAATTCCTGTAAGTGCTAAACCAATAATTGCCCAACCAACTTGTTCACCTGATACTAAACCTATAATTGGTGGAAAAATCAAATTACCTGAACCAAAAAAAGATGGCAAACATCGCAAAACCCATAACTAAAATATCTTTTTTCATATTTTTCTTCATCTATCGACCACTCCTCTTTTAAATTTTATTAATTAATTGCATTTATCTTATATCTTTATCGTATAATTATACCAAAGTTATTCATATTGTCAATGATATACGCAATATAATAAACACTCTATATTTTTTCTTTTTATAATATACATTTGTATTTAAAATTTTATTTTTCGTAACATAATCAAGATTTTAAGATAAAAATTAAAATCATTTTTTCAATCATCAAAAATCTAAAATAAAAATCTATGTTAAAGTTCATCATACTAATACATCTTATCTGCAAAATTATACTTGCTGTCTTCAAAATCACTAAGTATTGAAGTCCATTTTAGAAAATGATATAATTATTTTATTGTGGATATAGCCACCAGTATTAATTAGCTGGTGGCTATTCTTATCTTAGTCATTTAATTACAATTCAATTTATTTTTAGAAAGGATGTATCTTTTGTTAAATCATAAACAATTATTATATAAAAATTTTTACCTTATGGCTGTCAGATGAATTTTTCTGATGGTGAACGCTTCGCAGGTCAGTTAGAACGCATGGGCTATAAACCTGCTGAAAAATTAGAAGATGCTGATATCATCATCATCAATACTTGTTGTGTTCGTGAAAGTGCCGAAAAGAAAATTTACGGCAAAATTGGCGAAATCAAACATTTAAAGCAACAAAAACCAGATTTAATCTTAGGTATCACAGGTTGTATGGCACAAAAAGATGGTGATGCCATCTTCAAAAAAGCTTCTCATGTAGATTTTGTCCTCGGCACAAATAAAATGTATGATTTACCTGCTGTATTAGAAGAAATATTTGCTTCTCGTGGTCATATTGTCAAATTAGCTGGTGATTATGATATGCCACCAAATGTAGAGCCAGCAGAAAATAATTCTTTATTTGCTTTCGTTCCTATTATGTATGGTTGTAATAATTTCTGTACTTATTGTATCGTTCCTTACGTTCGCGGTCGTGAACGCAGTCGTGCACCACAAGAAATCGTTGCAGAAATAACAAAACTTGCTAAAAATGGTGTAAAAGAAGTTACTTTACTCGGTCAAAATGTTAATTCCTACGGAAAAGATAGAGATGATGCTGACTTTGCCGATTTACTTGCTATGGTAGATAAAATCGAAGGCATTGAACGTATTCGTTATATGACTTCTCACCCTCGTGATTTAACAGATAAAGTTATCGAAACTATAAAAAATAGCAAGCATATTTGTGAACATTTCCATCTACCAGTCCAATATGGTACTGACAAAATGCTCAAAGCTATGAATCGTGGTTATACTACAGCTTATTATAAAGAACTTGTAGCTAAAATCCGCAGTCAATTCCCTGAAGCTAGTTTCACTACTGATCTAATCGTAGGTTTTCCTGGAGAAACAGATGAAGATTTCGCTCAAATGCTCGAATTTTTAAAAGAAATTCGCTATGACGCTGCTTATACATTCTTGTACTCCAAACGTTCTGGTACACCAGCAGCTACTATGGAAAATCAAGTTCCTCAAGAACTCAAAAAAGAACGTCTCCATAAATTAATGGACGCTCAAAATGAAATCAGCTTAGAAATAAATCAATCTTTATTAAATAAAACAGTAGAAGTAATGGTTGAAGGCCCTAGTAAAACTGAACCAAATGTTTATACTGGTCATACTCGCACTAATAAAATTGTGCTTTGGGAACATAAAGATGAACAAATCGGCAATTTAGTTAAAGTAAAAATCACACATCCACAGACATGGGTATTAAAAGGTGAATTGGAGGCGTAAATTTTGAAACTCACTCCAATGATGCAACAGTATCAAGCTGTAAAAAATGCACACCCAGACCAAATATTATTCTTTCGTCTAGGTGACTTTTATGAAATGTTTTTGGACGATGCTATACTCGTTTCCAAAGAATTAGAACTCACTTTAACTAAAAGAAGTACAGCAGGTGATGGCATTCCTATGTGTGGAGTGCCTTATCATGCTGCTGAATCTTATATTAATAAATTAGTAAATAAAGGCTATAAAGTAGCTATTTGTGAACAAATCGGCGACCCTAAAGCAAAAGGACTCACAAAACGCGAAGTCATCAAAATCGTAACTCCCGGTACAGTGATGAATGAATCAGCTTTGACTAGCAGTAAAAATAATTATATAGCTTTAATCTATGAAGAAAATCATGCTATTTATCTAGCTGGTGCTGATATCTCCACTGGAGAATGCTTCTATAGTATTTATGATGGCCCTGATCGTTGCCAATTATTATTTGACGAACTTTATCGCTTGATGATGCCAGAATTATTATTAATTAAGCCTTTTTCTTATGAACGTGAATTGAAAAATTTCTTATCTCTCCGTTTAAATAATTGCTTAGTTAATGAATTAACTGAAATCACATCACAAGTCGAAGACCTCATGCTACAACATTTTTGATGTGCATAATCGCCCAGATAATAAAATCGCTCACAAGGCAATCGCTACTTTACTTGAATATTTACATGAAACAGTAAAAACAGATTTAACTCATCTGAATAAATTAACTTATTTAGACTCTTCAAAATCTCTATTTATTGATACGTATACTTTGCGCAACTTAGAAATAACTCGCAATCTTCGCGATGGTGGCAAAAAAGATACATTATATGATGTTTTAGATTTCACCAAAACAGCTATGGGTAGCCGTCTTTTACGTAAATGGCTAGAATATCCATTACTTAGCCCTAAAAAGATAAATGACCGCTTAGATGCTGTAGCTAATCTTGTATCTGATTTTTCCTTGCGTAATAATCTTCGTGAACAATTAAAAGAAATCTATGACTTTGAAAGATTATTGACTCGTATGGAAGTCGGCACAGCAAATGCTCGCGATATGAATGCCCTAAAATCTTCATTATATGTATTGCCTGCTATAAAAAAATCCTTAGCTAAAGCCACTGCTAAATTATTAGTAAATATTCATCAAAAGATTTCTACCTATGATGATTTAGTAGTTCTAATCGATAAAGCAATCGTTGAAGATCCTAGCTTCTCTATCCGTGAAGGTGGCTTCATCAAAGATGGCTACAATCAAGAATTAGATGAATACCGTAATATCGCTAAAACAGCAAACGTCTTTTACAGCAAATGGAAGAAGACGAAAAAATAAAACTGGTATCAAATCCTTAAAAATCGGCTATAACAAAGTATTTGGCTATTATATTGAGGTCCGCCATAGCTCCACAGAAATGGTACCTGAAAATTATATTCGTAAACAAACTTTAGCCAATGCTGAACGCTATATCACACCAGAACTCAAAGAATTTGAAACTAAAATTCTCGGTGCACAAGAAAAAATTGTTCAATTAGAATATAATCTCTTTACAGAACTTCGTGATATCTTAAAAACGAAAATAAGCTCCATTCAAAATACTGCTCATGAAATAGCTATTTTAGACGTTTTAGTAAGCTTAGCTCAAGCAGGTGATGAATATAATTACATTCGTCCAAAATTATTAGATGATGGCACTATCCATATCAAAGATGGAAGACACCCTCTTGTTGAACGCATTTTAAATCGAGATTTATTCGTGCCAAATGATACCCATTTGGATAATGCTCAAAATGAAATCATGATTATCACTGGCCCTAATATGGCTGGTAAATCAACATATATGCGACAATCAGCTCTACTCACATTGATGACACAAGTAGGCTCTTTCATACCTGCTCGTGAAGCTTCAATTTCCCCTGTGGATAAAATTTTTACACGTATAGGTGCTAGCGACGATTTAGTCAGCGGACAAAGTACTTTCATGGTAGAAATGAATGAAGTATCTCATATTCTAAAATACGCTACAAATAAAAGTCTTGTTATTTTAGATGAAATTGGACGTGGTACAAGTACTTATGATGGTATGAGTATTGCTCGTGCTGTTATTGAACATATACGCGACCATATCGGAGCTAAAACTTTATTTGCTACGCATTACCATGAACTAACTGACCTAGAAGATGATGTTCATAGTAAAAATTATTGTATTGCCGTAAAAGAAAAAGGCTCTGATGTAACCTTCTTACGTCGCATTATTCGCGGTAGTGCTGATAAATCATATGGTATTCATGTTGCTAAATTAGCTGGATTACCTCAAGAAGTTGTCAAACGTGCGGAAACAATTCTCATTGATTTAGAAAATACAGCTCCAACTAAAGAAAAAACTATTATTTCTAAAAATAATTCTGACAAAGACAATATAGATACTACACTAAAACAAGATATAGCTATCACAAATGACACTACTTCAGAAATAAATTATCTTCAAGATAATCAAGAAGATACTGAAACATCTGATTATCAAGAAAAAGCACCAACTTTAACTGCTAGTCCAACTAAAAAATTGAAATTTATGCAAGTAGCAGAAATGCCAACTTTATTCGGCGTAAGTATAAGCACTCAATTAAAAGAATTAGATTTAATGAGTATGACACCACTAGACGCCATGAATAAATTATACGAATTACAACAACAGGCAAAACAAGAGGAGTGATATTATGACTTCTATTCATATTTTAGATGATATCACTGTCGATAAAATAGCAGCTGGTGAAGTTATCGAGCGACCAGCTTCTGTAATTAAAGAACTTGTAGAAAATTCCATAGATGCTCATGCGGATAAAATCGAAGTAGAAATCTTAGCTGGTGGAACATCTTTTATGCGCGTTACTGATAATGGCGATGGCATGGATAATCAAAATGCTAGACTAGCTATCTTGCGTCATGCTACTAGTAAAATCAAACAAGTAGATGACTTAATGTCTATAGATACTCTAGGTTTCCGTGGTGAAGCCTTACCATCTATCGCTGCTGTATCAAGATTTAACTTGATTACACGTCGCCCACAAGATGATTTAGGCACTACTATAAAATTAACAGGTGGTCGCATTGATGAAATTGAAGATATGGGCTGTAATATCGGTACTACTATCAAAGTAGAAGATTTATTTTTCAATGTACCTGCTCGTAAAAAATTTCTCAAAACCACTACCACAGAAGCAAATAAAATAAATGATTTTATCATAAAATTAGCTTTATCTAAACCTAATATTGCTTTTAAATTGATCAATAATAATAAAATCGCTATCACTACCCCAGGTAATGGCTCTCTATATGATGCTATTGAATGTATCTATGGTGCTAAAGTCAGCGAAGAATTGTTGCCTATCGAAGCGATAACTGACGATATCAAAGTAACAGGCTTCATCTCTAAACCTGCTATTATCCGCAGTTCTCGCTCTTGGCAAACATTCGTCATCAATGGTCGCGTAGTCAATAGCAGAATTATTTCCAAAGCAATCGACAATGCTTACCATTCGTTACTGCCAAAATCTGGATATCCATTTGTTATTTTAAATATCGAAATCAACAAACGAACTATTGATATCAACGTACATCCTCAAAAAGCGGAAATAAAATTTGAAGATGAATCCTTATTATTCAAGACTATATACCATGCCGTCTTAGAAGCTGTTAAACCTAGTGATAATCAAGCTTTAAGTGATTTTGCTATTCCTGTAACAGATAAAGCATTGCATATTGAAAAAACAGTGCCGGAACAAATCAATATGGATCTACCTGAAGACATTCCATCTACTCCATCAAATTCATTTAAACAAAATTCAATTAACCATATACCATCATTAAAAAATAATACAACTCCTTTAACAGCAGATTTAAATAAATTTCGCCAAGCAAGAGAAACACTTCATCCTAATTTATCTAATCATCACAGCAATACTATTCAAGAAACTGCTATTCAAGATTACCAAACAAATACTACTACAAAACCTCAAACAGATATAAATATTTCATCTAGCGAAAACTTGACAGATTGTCAAAATTCTAATCAATTATTAAAAGAAGCTGTCAACCTAACTCCAATTGGACAAATTGATGCTTGCTTCATTGTTGCTCAAGGCCCTAATGGAGGAATGTACATCATTGACCAACATGCTGCACATGAACGCATCTTATACGATAAATTTGCTAAACAAACTGAGCGAATTCATGTTCAACCATTATTGATGCATTTATTTTTAGATGTAAATAATAGTGAATTAACTCTAATTGAAGAAAATCAACAAATTTTATATGATTTAGGCTTTAACGTGGAATTAGCAGGACAAAATCAAATCCGTTTAAAAGAAGTTCCTGCTGATATAAAACCACAAGAAAGTGAAGATATTTTCCGTGAAATTTTAATTTCACTTTCTCAGTTGCACACACCTACTCCTCAAGAAATCCGTCATTCCTGTTTAGCTATGACAGCTTGCAAAGCAGCTATCAAAGCAGGCGATATCTTAAATATCACACAGATGAAGATAATCTTAAATGAACTCGCACAAACAACTTTACCATACACCTGCCCACATGGCAGACCAACTATTATAAAATTTAGTACTTACGATTTAGAAAAGATGTTTAAACGAGTACAATAAAAAAGAAAAAGATAGGCAAAATTTGTCTATCTTTTTCTCTAATAATATTTATATACTACATATAATATATTAAAAAAATAATAGAGGTGTATTTTATGTTTAAACAAACTAAAAAGAAAACTGCCATTATTTTATTAACTTTAGTTACTTTATTAATGACCTTAAATATAGCAACAGCTACAACTTATATTGGTTCATCTCAAAGCAATAAATTTCACTATACAGATTGTCGCTGGGCTAAAAAAATCAATCCTGGTAATGCCATATATTTTAGTAGTCGTGAAGAAGCTTTTAGCTATGGATATGTACCTTGCAAAGTATGTAAACCATAAAATATTAATTTAGTCAATTAAATTTTAATCAAGACTTAGTTTTCATCTAGTAAACTAAGTCTTTTATTTTTATTAATCATTTTTGAAAATTTAATTGAATTATTAGAATAAAACGAATATACTTTAAATAGTACATTAGTTTATACTTAGATAAAAACAAAATAAATATCCCTTTTTCTAACAAATCTCTTAAAACTATTAATAAATTTCAAAGGAGTGTATATTCACAAAGATTAATTAAATAAATATTTCACTAAAATGACAATTAAACATATTATTTTCAAGCTAACTAATGTACTAATCAAGAAGCTAATCATTTAGAGAAATTTTTAATTATTAATGTTGATAAATCATCAAATATAAATTATTTGCAATTAATCATTCTCTATTAAATTCTAGTGATATTCTATTTTATTAATCTAAATAATATTACGCTAAGCTTCCAATGAAATTTACTAAAAAGTTATGAAAAGAGATGAATATTATCATGGAGAACTCTAACAAACAAGCACCAAACTTTTTAACTAAAAAATTAATCAATTTCGGTGATGCTCACAAGGAACAAACAGATTTATATCTTGCTAATATAAAACAAGATAAATTTTATAAAAAAGATTCATTTATCATCATTACATGGCTTTTATTTTATCCACTAGGTATCTTCTTAATGTATAAATATAGTCTCAAGCTAAGAAAATTTAGACATTTATTCAATATTTTACCTCTAATTGTAATTGCTCTAGCTAACAAAACCATAGCTATGGTTTTAGGCTTGTGTATACCTTTTATCTTCATTCCTATTTTCACCATCAGCCTTTTTTATTGCTTAGTTAGAACAAGATATTTCATGCCTTCTTGTGCAGGTATTATTGCAAGTTGTATCGGATTTTTAGTATTTACATTCTTTCATATTTAATAATTAACAAATAAAAAAGCTATTTGAGCATATATCCATTTTTTAGGATAATCTCAAATAGCTTTTTTATTAATCTTTAATCATTTTATTTATCAGTCATCATTGCCAAACATAGCCATGATCATCTGTAAAAGTCTTAAAATCTCGATATAGAGCCATACAAGAGTTAAGAGTAAACCAAACGCACAGAAGTATTCGTAGTACTTCGGAGCCCCATAAGCTACAGCTTGTTCAATATTATCAAAGTCTAAGAGCAAGTTAAATGCTGCTACACCTGCGATAATAAAGCCAATCGCTATACCAAAAATACCACTTGTTGGCATCATATGGAAACCGAATAAACTTGCAATGATATTCACGAAATAGAAAATCGCTACAGCACCTGTCATGGAAATAATCACAGAACGCACTGTTTCTGTAACTTTTATAATACGTGTTTTCCATAAGACAAGCATTAAAATCATTGTAGCCAAAGTAATTCCTACTGCAATAGCAGAAATACCAAAATACATTCTTTCAAATTGAGCAGAAATAATACCAAGCACTGCACCTTCAAAAACGGCATAGCCAGGTGTTGTCATTGGTGCTAAATGTGGTTTAAAGCAAGTAACAAGTGTTAAAACTACACCCACAATCATACCTAATATCAATACACCATAAGCAGCTGGGCTATTGGCTAAAAATACACCTGAAGCAATTGCTGATGCAATAGTAACAAGTGTCAAGCCAAATGCCTTTGTAATCGTGCCTTTCAAAGTGGCAGGAGAATCTACATATTCCGTAGACGCCTTGCCTATTATTTTCATAGCTGGATTTGCCATTAAAATCCTCTCCTTAAACATACATAAATTCTTTCTTTTTATTATATCATACTATTTTATAGTAGAATAGGTAGGATTTATTAAATCTATATTAAATTTAAATCAAAAATTCATGCATATCTATTAAGGAAAATTATATATTAGTTAAGTATCTTTAGGTATACTTAATTTTTTTAACTTATAGCTTTTGTACTACTTCTAACAATCAATTTAGGTTCTAAAATAATGATTTTACTATCTATATTTTCCTCACTATTTACTAATTGATTAATTACTTCTGTTGCCTTTTGTCCAATTGCATCTATCGGTTGACGAACTGTTGTCAAAGGAACTTCTAATAATGACGCAAACGCAATATCATCATAACCCACGATAGAAATATCTCTAGGTACTATTAAATTATGTTCTTTAATACTAGCTAATGCCCCCATAGCTGAGAAATCATTTGCTGCAAATATTGCTGTTATATTTTTCGCTAATAAATTATCACAGCCTATTTTCCCTTTTTCAAAAGAATAATCTCCTTCAAAAATTAAATTTTCATCTATTTTTATACCATTATCCTTCAATGCTTGTTTATAGCCTGCTAGTCTTTGTCGTGCATCATCTAAAATTAAAGGTCCTGTTATACAGCCTATTTTTTTATGCCCTAATTTTATCAAATGTTCTGTCGCTAAATATGCACCTTGCAAATGGTCAACACTGATTTTATATTTACCGATATCAAACATATCACGGTCAATTAGACAATATGGTATCTTATTATCCTCTAAAAAATTTATGGTTTCTTCAACTTCTTTTTCCGTGCTATTAGCTGCCATACTTAAAAAGATACCATCGACCATATAATCACAGAGCATTTTTAAATGCTTTAATTCTTGTTTATGATTATTATCTGAATTACAAATCAATAAATTCCAGTCGTATTTATGACATTCATCTTCTAAAACTTTAGCTGTATATGAAAAAAACTGATTTCTAATATCCGGTAATACAAAACCAATAATATTGCTTTGCTTTTTTACTAAGCCTACAGCCATTTTATTTGGTCTATATCCCATTTCTTTTACAGCTTTAGCAATGATTAACTTTGTTTCTCGAGGAATATGATTTGCTTTATCATTTAATACCAAAGAAATTGTTGTAACTGAAAACCTGTTTTTAGTGCTTATATCCTTGATAGTAACACGTGACTTCATTATTTATT
>ENA-OPZD01000100-OPZD01000100.1-human-gut-metagenome-genome-assembly--contig:-NODE-100-length-33130-cov-2.843681_pt1 | contig 33130 bp, 49 predicted proteins | sample MGYA00242479_ERZ504495 | MGnify/ENA primary metagenome ERZ504495 (study PRJEB26092, sample SAMD00036286) | human gut metagenome | host: Homo sapiens | study: EMG produced TPA metagenomics assembly of... | reverse complement strand
AATATCCGGGGAAAAATAAAAGTTTCGCTGAAAGACAATGCAGCCGAGACAAAGACAGTATTACTGGATGAGACGGAGAATTTGGATGATCCGGCAATTCAGACGAATCTCCCGGTCGAAGGATCGGTGAATAATGTTCTGCATTTCCGGTATAGAAGTTAAAAAGACGGTAAATGCGTGGAGTAATACGGATCCATATTTGTATGAACTTTTGATAGAAGTACAGAATGAAAAAGACGAAACGGTAGAAGTTGTACCTTATCCGATCGGATTCCGCAAGATTGAGTTAAAAGATGGAAAGATGCTGCTGAATGGCAAGCGCCTGATCATCAATGGTGTGAATCGGCACGAATGGAATGCCCGGAGCGGAAGATGTATTACCGAAGCCGACGAGAAATGGGACATCGAATGTATCCGGCGCAATCATATCAATGCAGTCAGAACCTGTCATTATCCAGATCATATCTCCTGGTATTACAGGTGTGATCAGGCTGGAATTTATCTGATGGCGGAGACAAATCTGGAGACACATGGATCATGGCAGAAGATGGGAGCAACAGAGCCGTCATGGAATGTTCCGGGAAATATAGAATGTTGGAGAGCATGCACTCTGGACCGTGCCGTTTCGAATTTTGAGACATTTAAGAACCATACATCTGTATTATTCTGGTCACTGGGAAATGAATCCTATGCAGGCAATGTATTAAGAGAGATGAACCAATATTATAAGGAAAAAGATCCGGACAGACTGGTACATTATGAAGGGGTCTGCCATAACCGTTCATATGAAGATGTGATTTCAGATATGGAAAGCCAGATGTATACATCACCGGAGAATGTAAAGGAATATCTGGAGAATAATCCGAAAAAATCATTTCTCTTGTGTGAATATATGCATGATATGGGAAATTCCCTGGGAGGAATGGAATCTTATATCCGGTTACTGGACCAATATGATAATTATCAGGGGGATTCATCTGGGATTATATGGATCAGGCACTTTGGGTGAAAGATGAAGTGACAGGACGAGAAGTTTTGCGTTATGGCGGTGATTTTGATGACAGACCGTCTGATTATGAATTTTCCGGAAACGGTATTCTATTTGCAGACCGAACAGAAAAGCCGGCTATGCAGGAGGTGAGACATTACTATGGATTACGCAGATAGAGGGAAATTAAGGATTGTATATGGAGATGTGACAATCGGGGTGCACGGAGAAGATTTTCATCTGATCTTTTCTTATCAGACAGGAGGACTTGAGTCCATGGTGAAGTCCGGAAAGGAATGGCTATACCGCACTCCAAAGCCGACATTCTGGAGGGCAACAACAGACAATGACCGGGGAAATGGATTTCCGTTCCGATCCGGTATGTGGCTGGCCGCAGATATGTTTCAAAAATGTGTGGATGTCCAGGTGCAGATAGACGGAATCAGGATAGAAAAACCAATTGCACCGGTAAATAATAAATATTCGGATAAAGAAACTGCGGAACGTGTAGAAATTGTATTTACATATGAGACATTAACTGTTCCGTCAACACAGGTAAAAGTATCGTATCTGGTATTTTCTGATGGAAATGTCAGAGTGAGAGCACACTATTACGGAAAAGAAGGCCTTCCGGAACTTCCGGCATTCGGTATACGCTTTATCATACCAACAGAGGCAGATGGGTTTGTCTATGAAGGCTTATCGGGCGAGACTTATCCGGACAGAAAAGCCGGAGGAGTTCATGGTATCTATGAGGTGGAAGGTCTGCCGGTCACACCATATCTGGTTCCGCAGGATGTGGAATGCATGTGGATACCGAATGGGTGAAAGTAAAAAGAAGTAAGGTTCTGGATAACCGAAAACGACACATGGAACAGAGTGAACTGACATTCCGTGCCGGAAATGAGATCAGCCATTCGAAATTTGCATTCTCCTGCCTTCCGTATACTTCAGAAGAACTGGAAAACGCAACGCATCAGGAAGAGCTGCCGCTGGCAAGGAGAACGGTACTTTGCATTTATGGTGCAGTCCGGGGTGTCGGAGGAATCGACAGCTGGGGATCGGATGTGGAAGAGGAGTACCGGATTCCGGGAAACAGGGATATAGAAGTAGAATTTACAATGTAGATATCGGAGCATAAGAAATCAGGATTCAGAAACTTGACATGAATACAGCGATGCGATAGATTAATTTATGGATTAGAGAGTATGAAGGAGAGAAACTTATGAATTTACATGAATTTTTTATCGTATGCCCGCTGGTATTTCTTGCCGGATTTGTGGATGCGATTGCTGGAGGAGGAGGCTTGATTTCATTGCCGGCCTATATGTTCGCAGGGGTTCCGGTACACAATGCAATTGCAACGAATAAATTATCATCGGCAACGGGAACGGCGGTGTCAACATGGCATCTTGTGAAGAGCAGATGTGTGGATCTGTTTCTGGTTCCGGGAACGGTAGCATGTGCGTTCGTTGGTTCGATTGCAGGGGCGAACCTGGCACTGATCATCAGTGACAAAGTATTAAAGACGGTACTGGTCTTTGTTCTTCCGGTTGTGGCGTTCTGTGTGTTACGTGACAAAGATCTGAAACCGGTGATCCCGGAAGGATTTACCAGAAAGAAACAGTATCTGATCATGGCGGCTTGTTCATTCGTGATCGGCATCTATGATGGATTTTACGGACCGGGAACCGGGACATTTTTACTGCTTACATTTACCAAATTAGGAAAGCTCGATATGGAGAAAGCAACAGGAAACGTAAAAGTTGTCAATTTGACATCAAATATATCGGCGTTAATTACATTTATTCTGGCAGGGAAGATCTTATGGGTACTGGGACTTTCGGCATCCATATTCAGCATTGCAGGACATTATCTTGGTGCACACATGGTTGTGAAGAACGGGGTAAAGGTCATCAAGCCGATTATCTTACTTGTGCTCGTATTACTGATGATCAAGATTATTCTCGGAATATAGATGGAATAATTTAGCATATTGCAGTAAAAGAGCCCGCAGTGTATAATGTACCCATAATTTTAGAAAATGAGGTATAACATGGAAGATTCAAATAGAAACTTTAAATTACAGACGTGTGAAGATTTTATAGAAGTGCTTGCAAGTAAAGCGGCTGTTCCGGGAGGTGGCGGAGCGGCCGCTTTAACCGGGGCTATCGGAATTGCGCTGGGCAATATGGTTGGAAGCCTGACAGTGGGAAAGAAAACATATGCAGATGTAGAAGATGAAATTATCGAATGCAAGAAAGAGGCGGATGAGATCGCAAAAGAATTCTTAGAACTCATGGATAAGGATGCGGAAGCATTTGAGCCGCTCAGTAGAGCATACGGACTTCCGAAGTCTACGCCGGAAGAGATTGCAGAAAAAGAAGAGATCATGGAGAATGCACTGAATGTGGCATGTGGTGTTCCGATCGAGATCATGAAGACCTGTGCCAGAGGCATTGACCTTGTCGAAGTATTTGCTGCAAAGGGCAGCCGGATCGCATTAAGTGACGCTGGAGTCGGAGCAACACTTTTAAAATCTGCCATGCAGGGCGCATCATTGAATGTATACATCAATACGAAATCAATGAAAGACAGAAAAAGAGCGGAAGAACTCAATCAGCTGGCAGATTCTCCGGAAGAATATGAAGCAAAAGCAGACCGTATATTTGCGGAAGTAAGCAGCCGCATCCGGTAAAGACAGTGCAAGAAAGAAAAAGAAGTAGAAAGAAAGCAGCAGGAAAAATAATGGCAAAATTACTATTAGGAAAAGAAGTAAATGCTTCTATTAATGAAGAAATCAAGGCAAAAGTAGAAAAGTTAAAAGCACAGGATATTACACCGGCGCTTGGAATCATCCGTATCGGCGAAAGAGAAGACGATATCGCATATGAAAAAAGTGCAGCAAAACGATGTGAGACGCTTGGCGTAGCATATGAGAAATTCCTTCTTCCGGCAGATGTAAAAGAAGAAGAGGTATTAAAGACGATCAGTCAGGTAAATAAGAATGATAAAATTCATGGCGTTTTGTTGTTCAGACCTCTTCCGAAGCATCTGAACGAGGACAGGATTGTCAATGCGCTGGCGGTAGAAAAAGATGTAGATGGAATTACGGATCTTTCTATGGCAGGAGTTTTCATGGGAAAAGATATGGGATACGCACCATGTACGCCAAGTGCCTGCATGAAGGTGTTGGAGCATTACGGAATAGACTGCACGGGTAAAAAAAGTGGTAGTTATCGGAAGAAGTCTGGTAGTCGGAAAACCGGCAGCCATGATGCTGCTGAAGAAGAATGCGACAGTAACTGTCTGCCATACCAGAACAGTGGACATGCCGTCCGTGGTAAAAGAGGCGGATATTGTAGTTGTAGCGGCCGGAAAAGCCGGAGTTATCGATGGAAACTATCTGAGAGAAGGACAGATCGTCATTGATGTCGGAATTAATGTGAATGAAGAAGGAAAACTCTGTGGAGATGTGAATTTTGAGGAAGCAGAGAAGATTGTAGACGCGATCACACCGGTTCCGCGTGGAGTCGGAGGGGTAACGACTTCCATTCTGCTAGAGCATGTGGTGGATGCTGCAATTGTACAGAACAGATAGGGATTTGAGAGGCAGGGAAAATGAAGAGGATAGATTTCGAAAATGGAACAGTAACAGGGAACATTCTTGGAGCGGCTCTTCCAATGCTTGCTGCCCAGCTGTTAAATCTGCTGTATAACATTGTAGACCGTGTATACATTGCACGTATTCCGCATGTGGGAACGGCAGCACTCGGGGCAGTCGGGATCTGTTTCCCGTTAATTGTGATCATTACTGCTTTTGCAAATCTCTTCGGCGGCGGTGGTGCGCCGCTGTTTTCGATTTACAGAGGAAAAAAGAAGAGAAGACAGCAGTCAGAATTATGAATACATCGTTTTCCATGATCTGTGCCAGTGCAGTACTGCTGATGATCGGAGGATTCCTTTTTGCGTATCCTGTTTTGACTTTGTTTGGAGCTTCCAAAGATGCAATGCTCTATGCATACCCATATATGATGATCTATTTGATCGGTACACTACCTTCGATGATTGCGGTGGGAATGAATCCGTTCATTAATGCACAGGGATACTCGGTGATAGGGATGTCTTCGGTTGTTGTCGGAGCAGCTGCAAATCTGATCCTGGATCCGATATTTATTTTTATCCTTGGACTTGGCGTAAGAGGAGCAGCAATCGCAACGGTATTATCACAGACGATATCCGCAATGTTTGTATATTTCTTTCTTGCAAGAAGAGCAGAATTGAAAGTCCGGCTTTTGCGAAGGGAAGAGATCACAGCATGTATCGGATATGCCAGAAACATTGTAAGTCTTGGAATGGCAGGATTTATTATGCAGCTTACGAACAGCCTGGTATCAATCTGCTGCAATCATGTACTTTCCGTTACCGGAGGAGATATTTACATTTCGGTTATGACGATCGTTAGCAGTGTGCGTCAGCTTGTGGAGACACCGATCAGTGCGATGAATGAAGGTACCTCACCGATCCTGAGCTATAATTACGGCGCACGCCGTCCCGGACGTGTGAGAAAGGCGATGGTAGTGCTTGCAGTTATGATCCTTCTCTATACTGCTGTGATGTGGGGGAGTATTATTGTAATTCCGGAAGTTCTTATCCGTATTTTCAGTTCTGATAAGATGCTGTTAAAAGATGCGGTACCTGCACTCAGACAGTATTTTGCCGCATTTATTTTTATGGATCTGCAGTATATGGGGCAGACCGTATTCAAATCATTGAATAAAAAGAAACAGGCAATCTTTTTCTCAATACTCCGGAAAGTGGTAATTGTGGTTCCGCTCACGTATCTCATGCCGTATGCATTGCATATGGGAACGGATGGGGTATTTCTTGCAGAACCGGTTTCGAATGTGATCGGTGGAAGTATCTGCTTTATCACGATGCTTTGTACGGTACTGCCGGAGCTGAAAAGAATGGAAGCAAGAGAATAAAAATGATGTGATTTTTAGGGGAGATATGGATAAAAAAGATTTCAAAAATAACAAGAGGACTGATGACGGTTCTGACAGTCATATTGATTGCACTGTTCCTGACGATCATGGGTCTGGTGAGTAAGATTCAGGGAACAGCCCGTGTCGTAAATTATGCCGGACTGGTCCGCGGAAAGACGCAGCGTATTATCAAACTTGAGGATGCAAAACAACCGCAGGATGAGATGATTGAATCGGTATCTTCGTTTATAGAAGGACTTCGGTATGGAAGTGATGAACAGAATCTGGTCCGTCTGGATGATCATGCATTTCAGAATAAGATGAAAGAACTGGATGAACATTTTCAGGAGTTGCAAAAAGAGATCCGGCAAGTGCGTAAAGAGGGATATGAAAATACGGAAATCATAGAAAAAGCGAGGCGTTTCTTCGGAATCTGTGATGAAGCGACCGGGCTTGCGGAAAAGTATGCACAGAAGAAAGCAACTGCACTGGAACGGCTGGAAAAGATTGTGATCGCAGATATTATCGGTCTGGTGTGTCTTCTGGCATATGAACTGATTAAGGCTGTAAAATACGCGGCGCAGAATAAAGCACTTTAAGAAAAAAGTCTATCTGGACGAGGCAACCGGACTTCCGAATAAGAACCGCTGTGAGGAGATCTTAGACGGAGAAATGCCGGAATGTACGGATGGGTCAGTAGCATTGTGTGTATTCGATCTGAATAATCTGCGTATTATTAATAACAGGCTCGGACATGATCAAGGGGATGCGTATATCCGCTCATTTGCGGTGCAGTTAAGAAAAGCGCTGCCGGAAGAATATTTTGCAGGGCGGGATGGCGGAGATGAGTTTATTGCTGTACTTGAGTGTGTGGATCATGAAAAAGTACGGGAAATATTGGGAACAATACGTTCGGAAATTGCCGGATATTCCCAGGAACATCCGGAGATGCCGATCAGTTATGCGGTAGGATATGCACTGGCGGAAGATTTTGAAGGATGTACGATGCGGGAACTCTTCCGGCATGCCGATAAGAATATGTATATAGATAAGAATCAGGCGAAGATAAAAGAGGCAGCGGACCGCCGGGCACTTCATATTCAGATCCTGGATGGAATCAGACAGCAGGGATTTCAATTTTCGGACTGCCTGTATTGTGATGCTTTGCAGGATCAGTATACAGTTTTACGTGCAAGCTCGAATTTCTTCCTTGCAGAAGATGGAAGTTATTCAGGAGCGGTAGAACAGATCGTGCAGAAACTTGCAGATGATTCATCAAGAAAAAGAATGTGGGAACGGCTGCAGATCCCATATATCATTTCCAATCTTTCGGAAAAGAAAGAAGAAAGTGCAAAATATGAACTTCCTTATTGCAGGAAGAATGGAAAAGAGATACAGAGAGGCCGTATGACATTTCTGCGTCTGGATGATACGGCAGCCGGGAAGCTGCATCACTTTATTGTTGGATTTGAAGTGTTTCATGACATGGAGCGGGTCCTGGAAGATGAGAGGCTGCACTTGGAACAGTATTATGAGCAGATGAAGCAGTCTATTCTGGAAAATAGTAATTATATAGAAGCGCTTCTTGAAACAGCGGAAGCTTTGTATACAGTGAACCTGACACAGGATCGTCTGGAACAGATATTTCATCATAGAAAGAAAGAAGAGCGTATATTTGACTTTCAGGGAGAACTTCCATGTTCGTATGATGGATATTGCAGGAAAATACGGCAGCATATTACAGAAGATACATTGGAAACGTATAAGATCATAGATACATCAAAGAGTCTTCTGGATCGTTTTATGCCGGTGAGAAGCAGGTGACTGTGGAATATCAGGAAAGCAACAAAGACGGAAAAGAAATCTGGATCCAGAAGACAGTGCTGATGTCGCAGGATACAGTCTATGATAACGAGAAAGAACGGGAGCATACAGTGTTCGCGGAATCATTATGTTCCGGAATACTTCGGAATTCCACGAAAAGGATCAGAAAGAAAAAGAACAATTGCAGATTGCCTATGAAAAGGCAGATATGGAAAGTAAGACAAAGACAGAATTCATGAATCGTATGAGTCATGATCTGCGAACCCCGATCAATGGAATCCTGGGAATGATACATGTGATCCGAAAGAGCTGGAACAATCAGGAGAAGCTGGAAGATTCGGTAGATAAGATCGAGATTTCGACAAGACATCTGATGGATCTGGTGAATGATGTACTTGATATGAGTAAGCTTGAATCGGGACATCTGACAGTGCATGAAGAACCGTTTGATCTGGAAGATCTTATGAAAGAAGTGGCAGTACTGATGCAGGGACAGCTGGAAGAAACTGGAATTATACACCGCAAGCACAGGGAAAATATGCAACATACTATGCTGAAAGGGGATGCGCTTCAGCTGCAGAGAATTATGATGAATCTGTTTGGCAACGCAGTCAAATACAATAAAAAAATGGAACCATAGATACTTATGTGACAGAGATTTCGTGTGACGGTAAGAATGTTTTGTATGAATTCAGGATTGCAGACAGTGGGATCGGTATGAGCAGGGAATATATGGAACATGAATTGTTCCAGCCGTTTACGCAGGAAAAGGCAGATGCAAGAACGCAGTATAAAGGAACCGGACTTGGAATGTCGATTGTTAAAGGTCTGATTGATAGAATGAATGGTACGATCAGTGTCCGCAGTACCCCGGGAGAGGGGAGTGAATTCACATTCCGGCTGGCATTTCGTCTGGCAGAAGAGGAAAGGCAGCAGGCGGCTGATAATAAGGAAGACGCGAAAAGATGACCTAGCAGGAATGCGTGTATTATTGGTAGAAGATAATGATATCAATATGGAAATTGCAGAATTCTATCTGACAGATGCAGGAATAATCGTAGAGAAAGCATGGAACGGCAAAGAGGCTGTAGAGAAATATGAAGGTACACCAAAGGGGTATTACAGTGCAATACTGATGGATATCATGATGCCTGTGATGAATGGTATAGAAGCCGCAAGGAATATCCGGCGCAAGGAAAAGAATGGGGGGAAAAGAAATCCCGATCATTGCAATGACCGCACAGTCGGAAAGAGAAAGTAAAGAAAGCTGCAGTCTGGCGGGAATGGAATGCATATATATCCAAACCGGTAGATCCGGAGAATCTGATCCGGATATTGAGAATGTATCAGAAGCGTTAAAGAAAAGTGACAAAAGAGGAAGGTGACAGACATGGTATCATTAAATGATTATCTCTATTCAGGAGATACAGTACTCCGGATTCTTCATAATTACATCAAAGACCTGAGAAAAGATGCCAAAATGACAGGAAATGAAATTGACATGATTCATTGTAATTTTCTTTTACAGATTCAGGAATTACTGGAACATAATGACTTCCTGACAGCCCAGTCGCAGAAGATGAGAGAATTCTACAAATACATGGCACAGGAATATCCGTTTATGGCATTTACTTTCAAGGGAAGAATCAAGTCTCTGATCCGTGCAGAAGAGAAATTCAACGGATATATTGTGGAATTCATCTATGATTATTATGAGGAATATGGGGAGTATCCAAGTGTAGCAGAACTAAAGAAACGATTGCGTTGCTTTAGAGATTTAATTGCTTACAGGATCATTATTTCTGTTCCGAGATGTCATCTGAACAGTGAAGAGGACAGGGAAGAACAGGAACGGAAATATCTATATCAGATTGCAAATGCCCTTCCTGGTTTTCTGGAGGAACAGGGATTCAGTGCGGAACCGGCTATGGGGATTAAGGAGAGTACATCCCCGCTTTTGAACGAGTCGGTGAAACCATATTACAGAGATTATATTTGCAGCAGCAGCCTGAATAATTATCAGTCTCTTCATATCACCTTCTATGATAACAGCTCCAGGTGTTATATGGAGGTACAGCTCAGGACAAAAATGATGGATGATGTGGCAGAGATCGGTACGGCGAATCATATTGGATATGAGAAAGAGCAGGAGCATGACAGGGCAAGGAGAGACGCAGTCCCGGAGGGTGAATGTCAGTATTTGATGAGGCCTATGAGAGAGGAATGAAACTGCTGAATCTGAATCTTGCAGAACTGGATGTGAATATGTTCTCTGCGGTTAATAACAGTCTGATCAATGATGGATGCGGACTTTACCGGGGACGTCTGATCCTGCCGTATGAGCACTTGTCCAGATTTCAGAATGATCTGATCGATTAGAGAAGAATCGCAGAAAAAGTGATGAAAATACAGTTTGAATTTGCAATATAAAGCAGAATATAGTATGATATGATTCAGGGCTTTAAAGTGTAGTGCTTTAAAGTACTGAGAATTTGAAAGGATATTTATACTATGATAGTTAATTTGATAGAACGGATATATGGCTTTTTGTGGGGAGATTTGTTACAGATACCGCTTCCGGGCGGCGGAAGTGTCGGAATCTCACTGCTGATCATCCTGCTGATCCCGGCGGGAATCTACTTTACGATCCGCACAAGGGGACTTCCCATCCGCCTGTTCCCGGATATGGTGGTGGCATTGACCGGTAAAAAGGATGATAATAACAGTCTGTCTACTTTCCAGACATTGATCGTATCAACGGCCAACCCGTGTCGGTATGGGTAATCTGGTAGGTGTGGTTGCGGCAGTATCGGCCGGAGGCGCAGGAGCTGTCTTCTGGATGTGGGTGACGGCACTGATCGGATCGTCAACTGCATTCATAGAGGCAACGCTTGCACAGATGCATAAAGAAAGAGATCCCCTGTATGGTGGATTCCGCGGAGGTCCGGCATATTATATCCATGATTATATAGAAGGCAGGACAGGAAAAAAGAAAAACCATGTATTGGTATCGGTGTTATTTGCTGTCTCCGGACTGATCTGCTGGTGTGGGATCAGCCAGGTGATCAGTAATTCGGTAGCCGCTTCTTTTGAAAATGCATTTTCGATTCCGCCGCTTTACACGACGATTGTGCTGGTAATCCTTGCGGCTGTCATTGTACTTCGTAAAAATGCCACAGTGAAAGTGCTGGATCTGATGGTTCCGTTTATGGCGGTATGTTATTTCTTTATTACAATCTTCATCATCGTAACGAATATCGGAAGTCTTCCTGGAGTATTTGTAAGGATTATCCAGGAGGCATTCGGAGCCCGTCAGGTAGTAGCGGGTGGATTCGGAGCAGTGTTGATGAATGGAGTAAAGCGCGGACTGTTTTCAAATGAAGCCGGATCGGTTCGCACCATGTGCGGCAGCGGCAGCAGAATGTGACAAACCGGTAAAGGCAGGATTTACACAGGCACTTGGGGTATTTATAGATACGATTGTGATCTGCAGCTGTACGGCCATGATCATGCTTCTGGTACCGGAAAAACTGCTGGCAGGAAAAGAAGGAATGGATCTTTTACAGACAGCGATGAAGTATCATCTGGGAGAATTTGGAGTGATCTTCATTGCAGTAACTTTATTCCTGTTCAGTTTCTCGACATTCCTGGGAATCCTCTTCTATGCAAGAAGTAATGTGGCTTATCTGTTTGGTGATAAATGGTGTTGGCAGACAGCATATAAAGTGCTCGCACTTGTGATGCTGTTCATCGGTGGAATTGCAACCTATACATTTGTATGGGATCTGGGAGATGTCGGAATCGGGCTGATGACCATTTTCAATATCGGAGCACTGTATCTGATGGGTGGACAGGCGCTGGATGAATTGAAAGTGTATGAAGCGTCAAAAAAGAATAAGAAATCATGATAAAGATTAAAAAAGAGCAGCAGATATACCGTTGAAATAAAAATGCGGCATATCATAGTGCTCTTTTTTATTATCATTTATCTGTCATAATATTTGCCATATCTGCAGGCAGCGGAGCTGTAAATGACATCCATTCTCCGGTAATCGGATGGGCAAATTCCATATGATGGGAATGCAGTGCCTGTCTGCTTATGTGTTCCATATCCGGGTTATACAAGTAATCTCCAATCAGTGGGAAACCCAGATGTTTCATATGGATGCGGATCTGATGTGTCCGGCCGGTCTCAAGCTTCAGAGAGACCAGACTGTGTCCGTTGGCTTCTTTTACAAGTCGGTAATGTGTGATGGCTTCTTCACCGTGTTCAAATCAACCGTGCGTTCGATGATGGTGCCTTCTTTTCTGGCAAGCGGAGCACAGATGGTTCCGGCCGCAGGTGTGACACTGCCCTTTACTATGGCAAGATATTCCCGGTGCACTTCGCGGTTCTTGGTCATAGTAGAAAGAATACTTCCACTGACCAGATGCTTGGATACGACAGTCAGACCGGAAGTGTCCCGGTCCAGACGGTTACAGCAACGGAAGATGAAAGGTTTTCCCTGTTCCTGATAATACCATGCGAGCGCATTGGCAAGGGAATTATAATAATTGTTCATGGACGGATGAATCGGCATACCGGCAGGTTTGTTGATTACGATGATGTCCTCGTCTTCATAAATGATGTCCAGTGGAATCTCAACCGGCGGGATCTTTTCGGAATTTTTGTCTCGCAGATGATAACCTGAAGGATATCCCCGGCAGTCAGTATCTGGCGCATATAATAATGTACGCCATTGACAAGAATACTTTTGGGCATGCGTTTGATTTCAGCAAGGTTCTGTCCGGAATACCCTCTGCGTCTTAAAAACTGTTCGATGCGCAGTCCACTGTCTTTTTCTGTAATTGTATATTGTATCGTACGGTTCATTGCAATTCTCCTGTGATATAGCGTATAATGATAATACATATGATTGTAGATATCTATCATATCATAATCCATGTAAGAAAATAAAGGCAGAATATATAGGAAAGGCTGAAGTGGATGATATGTAAGGGAAAGGAGAAAAGTGTGACAGGACTCAGTACATTATGTTATATCGAAAAAGATGGAAAATATCTGATGCTTCACCGTACGGTAAAGAAGAATGATGTAAATAAGGATAAATGGATTGGTGTCGGCGGACATTTTGAGGCAGATGAAAGTCCGGAAGAATGCATTTTAAGAGAAGTAAAAGAAGAGACAGGATATACATTGACGTCCTATCGGTTCTGCGGAATCGTTACATTTGTATCTGGAAATGGTGTGACGGAATACATGCATTTATTCACTGCAGATGGATTCGAGGGAGAACCGATTGCATGTGACGAAGGTGAACTGGAATGGGTGGATATCGATAAGATTGAATCATTACACATCTGGGAAGGGGACAAGATCTTCCTCCGGCTGCTCGCTGAGAAAGTACCGTTCTTTTCGCTGAAGCTGGTCTATGACGGACATGACGGTCTGATATCGGCGGTGCTGAACGGGAAAGAGAAAAAAAATAAAGAAAGGAAAGAATCGAAACATGCAGAAAAATACAGAACAGATGAAATTGGAAAATGATCAGATTGAAGTTATCGTGAATTATCACGGAGCGGAACTCCGGTCATTGAAGAAAAAAGCAACAGATCAGGAATACCTCTGGAATGCAGATGCGAAATACTGGGGACGTACATCACCGGTATTATTTCCATTTGTAGGAGGAGTAAAGAATAAAGTTTACAGATATGAGGGGAAAGAATATCCGATGAATCAGCATGGATTTGCCAGAGACATGGAGTTTTCACTGGTAAGCCAGAGCGCAGATGAAGTATGGTTTGCACTGGAAGATACAGAAGAGACATATAAAGTATATCCATTTCACTTTCATCTGGAGATAGGATATAGACTGGAAGATGCTTCGGTCAGTGTGATGTGGAAAGTTAAGAATATAAATGATAAGGAGATGCATTTTGCAATTGGTGCACATCCTGCATTCTTCTGTCCGCTTCATGAAGGTGAGAAACAGTCTGAGTATTGTCTGGGATTCCGTAATGGACAGGGGAAAGTACCGGAAGCATTGGTGAATACCGTATTTGGAGAAGGTGGTGTCGTTACGACGCAGAAAAAAGAATATAAGCTGACAGACGGATGCCTTCCGATGGATGAACATCTCTTTGACGGAGATGCACTGGTGATCGAAGACCACCAGATTCAGAAAGTAGTACTAATGGATCCACAGAAGAAGGAATATCTGGCAGTGGAGTTTGATGCACCGTTAGTCGGAATCTGGTCACCGCCGAAAAAACAGGCACCGTTTGTATGTATTGAACCATGGTATGGACGCTGTGACAGTGAGATATTTGAGGGAGAATTAAAAGACAGAGACTGGGAAAATACACTGGCAGCAGGAGAGGAATTTGAGGCATCCTATAGAATCGTTGTTGAATAATTTTTTCAGAATATTTTATAAAATATATATGGATAACTTTGGGGAATCGGTTATAATAAGCATGTAGTTACATGATAACAGTCATTACGAAAGAGAGGAAATAGATATGGCAATTGTACATTTGTCAAAAGACAACTTTAAGGAAGAAGTATTAGAATCAAAAGTGCCGGTACTGGTAGACTTCTGGGCAACGTGGTGCGGACCATGCCAGACAATGGGACCGCTGGTGGAAGAGATTGCAGAAGAGCGCGCAGATATCAAAGTGTGCAAGCTTGATGTAGATCAGGAACCGGAACTTGCAAGACAGTACCGTGTAATGTCTATCCCCGACATTCCTTGTGTTTAAAGAAGGAGAAGTTGTAAAGAGAGACATGGGTGTGATGTCTAAAGAAGAAGTTGAAGGACTTGTTGGATAATCTATAAAGCGGTTTCACCGGATGGTGAAGCCGCTTTGTGTATACAAAAGTATTAAAGTCCGAGTACGTCCTTAATAGAATAGAATCCAGGAGCTTTCCCGTCAAGATAAGCTGCACAGTCACAGGCACCTCTCGCAAAGCATTCCCAGTTATAGGAATGATGTGTGATCTCAAGACGTTCTCCCATGCCTCCGAAGAATACCGTATGGCTGCTTGGAATATTACCTGCACGGAGAGAATGATAGCCGATTGTTCCAGGTTCACGTGGAGATTCTCCCTCGCGTCCGTAGACGGCAATGTTGCTTAATTCTTTGCCGAGAGCATGCGCCATGATTTCACCCATTTCTTTGGAAGTTCCGCTTGGAGCATCTTTCTTCCACTGATCATGCATTTCCAGAATCTCGATATCAATCTCATCTTTTAATGTTGTGGTTACCAGTTCCAGAAGCTTGTTCATGATATTGACAAGCTTAGAAGTATTGGCGGCATAAAGCATTGGGATCTGCTTTCCGGCATCCTCAAATCGTTTCATCTCTTCGGCGGAGAATCCGGTAGAACCGCATACCAGTGCTTTCTTATGTGCGATGGCAAGATCCAGGACCTCCATAGCCATTTCTTTTGTTGAAAAATCAATGATGACGTCACAGGAGTCGATCACACCTGCCAGATCATCTGTTACAGGAACGCCGAGTTCTGATCCTGTCATTGCGACAGTTCCGAGATCCATTCCTACATAGTCACGTCCTTTTGGTGCTATCCCGGCGACGAGTTTCATATCATCACGGCTGGCAGCGACCTGTGTGATTAATTTTCCCATTTTCCCTCTGGGTCCGATTACAATAACTTTCATATCCATTCTCCTTTCGCAGTCCGGTCGTATTTTTATAGCGGTATATCCGGAACTGCTATAAACTAAGACCAGTATAACACAGCAATTATCTTGTGGATATGAAGAAATCTGAAAACGGCAGGAAACATTGTATAAATAAAAAAGAATTCAAGAGAAAGATTCATAAGAGTCTGCTCTTGTAGGAAAGGCATGAAAATAGTATACTATGAAAAAGTGATTATGAAAAAAGATAATGGAGGCACGAATGAAAGGAATTATATTTGACGTAGACGGAACTTTGTGGGATTCGACAAGGGAAGTTGCGGTTGCATGGAATAAAGTATTGCAGGATGAGATGGAAGGCCACGAGATCTTAACCGCAGAAGGGCTGCAGAAAGAATTTGGAAAGCCGATGGATGCGATTGCAGAAAGTCTCTTTCCGGAAATGTCTGAAAAAGACAGGATGGAACTTCTAGGTAAGATGATGGCATATGAAAATGAAACTGGTAGCGGTTGGTCCATGTGTGATCTACAATGGTGTACCGGAGACAATCAAAGCACTGAGTAAAAAATATCCACTGTATATAGTTAGTAACTGTCAGGATGGATATATTGAAGCGTTTCTTAAGAATTCCGGACTGGGCGGGTATTTCAAAGATTTTACATGTCCGGCTTATACAGGCAGGTTAAAGGGTGAAAATATCCGTATCATTATGGAAAGAAACGGACTGGATGAAGCAGTGTATGTAGGAGACACCCAGGGGGATGTCAATGCATGTAAGGAAGCAGAAGTACCGATGATCTTTGCGGCATATGGGTTTGGAGAAGTGGAAGGAGAATATCCGTCGATCCAGGCATTTACAGAACTGCAGAATATAGATTTTGACAGACTATAATCAGAAAAATATTGCATTTTATATGCAAAAATACTATAATTCTCTTATATTATTTCGTTAAAAAATACTAGAAAAGCAGAGGTATAGATTATGAAAAAAAGAGTTGTAGTTGCATTAGGACACAGAGCACTTGGTACGACATTACCAGAACAGAAAGAAGCAGTTAAGAAGACCGCAAAAGTAATCGGTGATCTGATTGAAAAGGGATATCAGGTTGCGGTCACACACAGTAATGCGCCGCAGGTCGGTATGATCCATACTGCAATGAATGAATTCGCAAAAGAGCATGAAGATTACACGGCAGCCCCAATGTCGGTATGTTCTGCCATGAGTCAGGGATATATCGGATATGACCTTCAGAATGCAATCCGCGAAGAATTAATGGATCGTGGAATCTACAGAACAGTCAGCACGATCCTGACACAAGTGATCGTTGATCCGTACGATGAAGCATTTTATACACCGACCAAGGTACTTGGACGTTATATGGATGTAGAAGAAGCAAGTGCAGAACGCAAGAAGGGAAACTATGTTGTAGAAGAACCTGGTAAAGGATTCCGCCGTATCGTTGCAGCTCCGAATCCGGTCAGCATCGTAGAGATTGATGCGATCAAAGCATTGCTGGATGCAGATCAGGTTGTCATTGCATGCGGTGGAGGCGGAATTCCGGTATTAGAGCAGGATCACCGTCTGAAAGGTGCAAGTGCAGTAATCGAAAAAGATCTGACAGCCGGAAAGATGGCAGAAGAGACAGATGCGGATTCACTCATCATTCTTACAAGTGTTGAAAAAGTTAAGATCAACATGGACAGACCGGAGGAAGAAGAACTGAGAGAGATCAGTGTTGATCAGGCAAAAGCCTATATGGAAGAAGGACATTTCGGAAAATATAACATGTATCCGAAGTTCAGAGCAGCTGTAGAATTTCTTGAAAAGAGAGAAGGAAGAAGTGCACTGATCACATCTTTTGATAAGCTGGATGAAGCACTCAAAGGAAAGACAGGTACACTGATCAGATAAAAAGTTACAAGATCAGAAGAATCGGCTGCCTTCAAAAGCAGGATAAAAACCTGCACAGACATAGTGAAAGCTGTGAATGTGCGGGTTTTTTTGTATTTTAACAGACAATCAGAATAAGGAGCAGGTGCATATAGTATAAGGAACAGAAACTTTACAATGTGGATAAGTTATGCTGTGTCCGACAGGGAGGTGGAAAACAGATGTCCAAAATCCGGCTGTGCGAACTGTCCAAAAAAGAAGTGATCAAATTGCTGCGACTGCAAGAAGCTGGATATATCGATGACCTGATCATTGATGACTGCAAAGGCTGTATTGAAGCACTTGTAGTCCCGGAAGGTGGGAAATGGTGTAACTTTTTTGGAGATGGAACAGAGTATATCATACCATTTTCCTGCATCAAAAGAATTGGCCCTGATTTAATTCTGGTAGAGATACATGAGGAAAATAACAAAAATAGGGCGGAAATGTGTTTGACTTCTCTTTTTGAAAAGATATACTGTATTTGAACTGCTATAAAGGACAGAAAGGAACGAATCAGATGAAATGCCCATATTGTAATAATCCGGATACAAGAGTGATTGATTCCAGACCGGCGGAAGACGGAAGCTGTATCAGACGCCGCCGTTCTTGTGATATATGTGGGAAAAAACGTTTTTACTACATATGAAAAAGTAGAGACAAATTCCGCTGACAGTAATAAAGAAGGACAATACCAGAGAACAGTATGACCGCCGGAAAGTAGAGAACGGCGTGGTTCGTGCCTGTTATAAAACGACCTGTTGCAACGGCAGATATCCAGAAAGTTGTCGACAGAATAGAAACAAAAGTATTTAGCATGGAAGAAAAAGAGATTCCGAGCAGTGCGATCGGTGAGGCCGTTATGGATGAATTGAAAACGCTGGATGAGGTTGCATATGTCCGTTTTGCATCCGTTTACAGAGAATTTAAGGATGTCAGTACATTTATGGACGAATTAAAAAAGATATTAAAATAAATCCGATATGGAATGGAAATGTAGAATCTGCTAAACTGAATATTGAATATTGGAATAAGAAGGAATTGCTTATAAAGATAATAAAGTGATAAAATATATGGGAGAAGCAAAGGTATTTGCTTCTCCCTTTTTCAAAAGAGGATCGGATTTGTTATAAATAGATGTGTATTTAAAATAGCTTGTTAGAATAGATTGGGGTGAAAATAATATGAGAACATATAAGTTAACTATTTCCTATGACGGAAGCAGGTATCAGGGGATGGCAGAGACAGGCCACAACAGACAATACGATACAGTATATTCTGGAGTGGAGTATTGGTAAATTAGTCGGATACCGTGTGCATATAGATGGATCAGGAAGAACAGATGCAGGTGTACATGCGCGTGGACAGGTCGCAAGTGTGAAACTGTCTAAGTTGTACGATACGAAAGAACTGAAAGATTCGCTGAACAGATATCTTCCGGAAGATATCCGTATTGTGAAAGTAGAACTGGCAAAGAATGGATTCCATGCGCGCAAAAGTGCGAAAGGTAAGAAATATGAATATTACATCGACTGCCGTGAAAAGCCGGATGTATTTTCAAGAAGATATTGTTATCATTATCCAGAAAAACTGGATATCGAAGCAATGCGTGATGCGACCAGATATCTGATCGGACCGAAGAACTTTACCAGCTTTACAGATGACAAGGAATGTAAAGATCCGGTTCGGAAGATTACGAATATTAAGATCGTCAGGAGCGGGGAAAAGGTAAGAATTACTTATTATGGTACCGGTTTCCTATATCACATGGTAAGAATCCTGACGGGAACGCTTCTGGAGATAGGTGCAGGCAAGAGGGATGCGTCCATGCTTCCGGTCGTAATTGCGGCAGAGGACAGAAGCCTTGCAGGATTTCTGGCTCCGGCAAGGGGATTATTCTTAAGAAAAGTATATTATTAAGAATAGAATAAAACAGATGAGATATATGTCAGAAAAAGTAAAAGTACTGTCCGCAAAAAAAAGGACAGGAAAAAGCCGGGAGGAATATATGAAGTTTATATCGTGGAACGTCAATGGAATCCGTGCGTGTGTACAGAAGGGATTTATGGATGTTTTTAATGAATTAGATGCAGATATTTTCTGTATTCAGGAATCAAAGATGCAGGCAGGACAGTTAGAACTGGATATGCCCGGATATCATCAGTATTGGAATTATGCAGAGAAGAAGGGATATTCGGGTACCGGGATTTTTACAAAGAAAGAACCGGTATCAGTAAGTTAGGTCTGGGAATCGAAGAACATGACAAAGAGGGCCGGGTGATCACGCTGGAATTTGAGGAATTCTATTTCATTACCGTGTATACACCGAATTCACAGAGTGAGCTTGCAAGACTGGATTACAGAATGCGGTGGGAAGATGCATTCCTTACTTATCTAAAAGAATTGGAAAAGAAGAAACCGGTCATTTTTTGTGGGGATTTAAATGTAGCACACAAAGAAATAGACTTGAAGAACCCAAAGACAAACCGTAAAAATGCAGGATTCACAGATGAAGAACGTGGGAAATTTACAGATCTTTTAAATGCGGGATTTATTGATACGTTCCGCTACTTCTATCCGGAAAAGGAAGGAATATACTCATGGTGGTCCTACAGATTCAGTGCAAGAAAGAAGAATGCAGGGTGGCGTATTGATTATTTCTGTGTATCAGAGAGCCTGCAGCCACGTTTGAAAGATGCCGTCATTCACACGGAGATCATGGGATCGGATCATTGTCCGGTAGAACTTGATATAGAGTAATCCGACAGTGTTATAATCATATGGAAAATATATGGAGCTGCCGCAAAAGTAGATAAACAATCTGTTTTTGCGGCAGCTCCACATATTTAAAAAGATAAAGAGTTTTATAAAAAGCCTCCGTCAACCCCGATGATCTGTCCGGTCATATATTCCGGAGCATGTACAATATTCCATACCATCTGGGCAATTTCCTTAGGAGTTCCGTAACGTCCGGCAGGAATTTCATCTTCCAGGGCTTTTCGTTCTTCCGGTGTGAGCTGATCGTTCATAGAAGTATCGATGACACCGCATGCAATTGCATTCACCTGGACATTACTTGGTGCGAGTTCTTTCGCCAGAGCTTTTGTGAATCCGTTGATACCGGATTTGGATGCGGAGTATGCAACTTCGCAGGAAGCACCCGAGAGACCCCACATTGAAGAAATGTTGATGATCTTACCGGAACGCTTTGATACCATCGGAGGGATGGCCTGCCGGCAACAATAAAATACAGAAGAAAGATTGGTCTGAATAATATGATTCCAGTCTTCATCTGTCATATCGGATAAGAGATTGATATGAGAAATTCCGGCATTGTTCACAAGAACATCAAGGTGTGAACAGTCATGATAGATACGGTTATATATGGCTCTTACATGGTCAGGATTGCCGACATCCCCGACAACGATCGTGCAAGGTGTGTGGTATTTTTTGCGGATATAGGCGCGGAGCTTTTTCAGTTCATCTACAGAAGAAGAACAATTTAAAAATGTGTGATATCCGCGCGATGCAAATCGTAAAGCAATGCTTTTCCCGATACCCCGGGAAGCCCCTGTGATTAAAATAGTCTTTTGTTCCATAATTTTTCTCCCCTGATCAATTAACTTTTCTTCTATTATATACTGAAATCATTGTCATTTAAAGTGTTAGGTGATATTATTTATATAACAATAACCAGTCGGACCGTAGAAGATTGGTTCCAAAAGCCAGACGTGATAAAAGAGAGGTACCATTATGATTAATAAGGCAATTGAATTTGCCACGAGAGCACATGCAGGACAGTTCAGGAAAGGGACAAGCAGACCATATATTGTGCATCCGATCGAAGTGGGAGATATTGTCTCAACGATGACGAAGGACGAGGAGATCATCAGTGCAGCGGTTCTTCATGATACAATCGAAGATTGTGCAGGAGTATCAAGAGAGCTTCTGGCAGAAGAATTTTCAGAACGGGTAGCAGGAATTGTGGCACAGGAAAGTGAAGACAAATCCAAGACATGGATGGAACGGAAATCAGCAACGATCGAGCATATCCGTACCGCACCCAAAGAAGTGCAGATGGTAGGACTTGCAGACAAGCTTTCGAATATGAGGGATATTGACAGAGATTATCCGGTATACGGAGAAGAATTGTGGAACCGTTTCAGGATGAAGGACAAAGGGATTATCGGCTGGTATTATATTGGAATCCGGGATGCCCTGAAGGAGTCGTTTGAAGGTGTAGAGGCTTATGAAGAATATATCAGACTGGTGAATAAGATTTTTGAACAGGAATGAATCATAAAGACAGATCATATAGCAGAAGATATCCAGGGTGTTGTGCAAAAGCAGTACCCTGATTCTTATTTACGCGAACAACGAGTAAAAGTCCGTGCTTGCACGAGACCTTGGCGGCTGTCGCGATAACCTGAGAAACTCGCAGAGCGCGTTTCTAATAGTTTAGGAGAAGATGAGATGGCTGATGTAAGAAAACACATGATATTTCATGGAAGAGTGCAGGGAGTAGGTTTTCGTTATACTGCCAAATATCTGGCAAGATCAATGAATCTGACCGGATGGGTGAAAAATGAATATGACGGAACCGTAGTGATGGAAGTACAGGGAAGAGAAGCAATGATCTTCGAACTGATGAAAGGACTGAACAGGAATCAGTTTATCCAGATCGATTGGATCGATACAGAAGAGAAGGAAACAGAAACGGAAAGCAGTTTTGAAGTGAAATATTAAGTTTACAGGACGGGAAAAGTGATTCGGTATATACACTTGAAAGATAAATATGTTATACTGGAAGTATTCAAGATGAGGGTGGACGAGGAGAAGAAAAATGACGATAGAAACTGAAAATCAAAAGAGCGTAAAAGGAAGAATTGTAGCTGCGGCGTGGCAGCTGTTCTATGAAAAAGGATATAATGGAACAACGGTGGATGATATCATTGATCTGTCCGGAACATCCAAGGGTTCCTTCTATTATTACTTTAATACAAAGGACGAGCTTCTGAATACATTGTCTATGATCCTGGATGATAATTATGAAATATTGAAAGAGAAAATGGATCCGGATATGAACAGTTATGATAAGTTACTGTATCTGAATTATGAAGCACATTCTATGATAGAAGAAAAGATCAACATTGATCTTCTGGCATCTCTGTATTCTACACAGCTTGTGGCACAGGGACACAGATCATTGCTGGATCAGAACCGGACATATTATAAGCTGATCAGCAGTGTGATCGATGAAGGACAAAAGCGTGGCGAGATATCGGATGAAGTCTCGGTGAGCGATCTGGTCAGATATTATTCCATGTGCGAAAGGGCGCTGGTTTCGGACTGGTGTCTGAATAAGGGAGAGTATTCACTGAGAGAGTATTCGAAAAAATGTATGCCGGTCATGCTGGAACATTTTAAAAGATAAAACGATAATAAATACACAGAACCTGCCAATGGCAGGTTCTTATTCTGTAGATCAATGCATTTTCAAAGCAGTATTGCGTCCGGTACCGAAATGATCATTTTTCAGTATTTCAAACGCCTTTTCATAATCTCCTTTCCGCATATATGCAACCATTTTTTGTAGATTTTTCATTTGTCTTTGGAATTCTCATTCCGTTACGGATGGAGTATTGTCCGATACGGATGAGTTCAGACAGATTATTTTCATAGATCCGGTTGATCCGTTCATTATCCAAAATACTGATAATCTCCATATGCATTGCGGTATCCGCAATTTCCCATTCGTACAGATCACCGGCAACGGCGCACATGCGCACGATCTTTTCCTCTATGCGGTAAGAATATTCCTCATACCGGCCTGACGTAAAGATAAGGTGAAAAGCCGGGCCCTCTAATAATTCTCTTAACTGATAGATTTCATTGATATCTTTCTCTGTAATTTCTTTCACCGTCATAGATTTATAATAATCAGAAACGATCAGCCCTTCGACCTGCAGCATCTGGATCGCAGTACGGACCGGGCTGCGGCTCATCCCCAGTTCTTTGGTGAGCATGGCTTCGGTGAGAACCATGCCCGGAGGATAGGTAAGATTCATAATATTTTCTTTGATTGTCTCATAAGCCTGTGTGGCAAGAGACGGACTCTTTTCTGCCCATGTCGGATTCCCCTTTTGGTATACGTCCCAGAAAAAATGGATGTGGAGATAAAGGTATACATTTTTTATATTTGTATACAAATTATAACGTGTTTTTAAAGAAAATTCAAGGTTATGTGTTGACTTTTTTGAAAAGGAGTGTTATAGTCACAGTAGAAATGATTTGTATACAAATTAAAAAACGTATACAAATAGCACATGAAGAATACCCATTACAAATCATAAATCATCATTCATGCGCTGGAACAATTAATAAGACAATATCATATTGGAAAAGGAAGGTAATTAAGGATGAAATTAGGATTTATTGGTACAGGTAACATGGCATCAGCAATCATGGGTGGAATTATTAAGAATAATGTAATTCCGGCAGAAGAGATCATCGGAGCAGATCTTTTTGCACCTGGAAGAGAAAGAGCGCAGAAAGAATATGGAATCAATGTAACAGCAGATAATAAAGAAGTTGCTTCAAAAGCAGAGACAATTATCCTCTCTGTAAAACCTCAGTTCTATGCAAGCGTAATTGCAGATATCAAAGATGTAGTAACAGACAACCAGATTATCATTACAATTGCACCAGGTAAGACACTTGCATGGCTTGCAGAACAGTTTGGAAAAGAAGTAAAGATTGTCCGTACAATGCCTAACACACCGGCTATGGTTGGAGCAGGTATGACAGCCGTTTGCCCGAATGAGCACCTTACAGAAGATGAGATCGCGTATGTAAAGAGCCTTCTGGAAAGCTTCAGCCGCGCAGAGATCGTTCCGGAGCGTCTGATGGATGTTGTGACAGCAGTAAGCGGAAGCTCACCGGCATATGTATTCATGCTGATCGAAGCTATGGCAGACGCAGCAGTTTCAGGCGGAATGCCAAGAAAAACAGGCTTATCAGTTTGCTGCACAGGCAGTTCTCGGAAGCGCAAAGATGGTTCTGGATACAGGAAAACATCCTGGAGAATTAAAAGATATGGTTTGCTCACCGGCAGGAACAACAATTGAAGCTGTTCGTACATTAGAAGAACTTGGATTCAGAAGTTCTATCATCGAAGCAATGAAAGTCTGCGAAGAGATGTCCAGAAGTTTATAATCAATATATTTAAATAATAAAAATATCTATACGGAGCAGGAATTACAGAGAAGTTGTAGTTCCTGCTTTTGTGTTGTCTATTCGTATTTGGGAAGAATTGTGTTAGAATAACATTTAGAAGAAAACAGGACAGGTGAATAAAAGATGAAAAAGAACTGGATTATTTTATGATTGATGGAGAATTTGGCGGAAATCAGGACTGGTTTACCAATATTGTTATGAATGTCGGAGGATGCGGGGCAGCAACGGCCTGTGACAGTTGCATCTATCTGGCAAAATACAAAGGAATGAAAGAACTATATCCATTTGATCTGGAACAGATGGATAAAGAAGCCTATAAAAAAATTCAGCCAGCTTATGAAGCTGTATATACGGCCGAGAGTTCAGGGAGTGAAAAAGCCTGAGTGGTATATCGGGGGATTGGAAAAATATATTTCAGACGTGAATAAAAGATGTGGAACAGATTACCAGATCCATATGGAAAAATTCGACGGAACAGGAGATGCAGACGAGGCAGAACGTATTATATGCGGACAGATTGATAAAGAACTTCCGGTTCCATATCTGATGCTCCGTCATTTGAATATTGAAAAATACAAAGATTTTATCTGGCACTGGTTCCTGGTGGTCGGATATGAAAAAGAGAAGCATGAAACATGGATTGATGTGGCTACTTATGGGGAAAAAGTCCGTTTGAACCTGAAAGATCTGTGGAAAACCGGGTGTGAAGAAAAAGGTGGAATCGTAATCTATGAGATAAAAGAGCAGAAAAAGAATTAAAATGACCAAATTTCATATTTTTACATATTTTTGAATTATAATTATTCATAATCGTGAAAAATAAAAGAAAGGTGGGACAGAAAAAGTGAAAAAGCGAATCATGATTGCAGGAATGTTAGCTATGATACTTGCGATGGGAATGACAGCGTGCACAAAAAGCAGACAGTACAATAAAAAACAGAGAAAACTTCAGAATCAGATGGGAAAAAAGAACTGAAAAATCGGATAACGAAAAAATGTAATGAATGCAGAACAAGAAAAGATCTACGAAAAGATCAAGCTGACCTATAAAGAAGAAGAACAGAAAAAAATTGCGGAAAAATTAGAGAAAAGAAAGAGTCACAGGATTATAATCTGAACAATATGCTGATTGAATATAATCCATTCGGAACCAATACACAGTCACTGTATGTATATTTTAAAACGGATGCAGCGGTAAAGGTATCCTACACGATCCATGTAAAAGACGATGGCATTTCTGATTTCAGCAGAGATGTATATCAGGATGAGGAGTATCAGACAGAACATGAATTTCAGGTGATTGGCCTGATTCCGAATACGGAGAATACAATTACCTTTTATGTGACAAATGAAGATGGGTCTACAAATACAAAGGAAATCGTATACGAAATGGGAAGCCTGTACGGGGAGGAAAAGGTACAGCTTGATACCGATATAAAACAGAGTGCGGATCAGCTGGAAGACGGACTTTATGTGATATTAGGTAATGACAGCAGTTCTATGGATTTCATGTATTATTATGATAACAGCGGAGTGTTAAGAGGTGAGGTGCCGCTTCTGGGGTACAGAAGCAACAGGCTGATCTTTGACGATAATTTCATGTATTACAGTATTTCTGAGAAGAAGATGGCACAGGTGAACCGTCTCGGACAGGTGACAAAGGTGTATAGTCTTGGCGATTACAGTCTGCATCATGATTATGTGTTTGATAAAAATGGCAATATGCTGATCCTGGCAACGGATACCACACAGGACAGTGTGGAGGATATCGTGTTGAAGCTGGATGTGAATTCAGGTGAAGTGACAAAGGTACTGGATCTGGGAGACCTGCTTGGTGATTATAAGAAGACCTGTGTGAAGAATTCCTCGGATGAGCTGGACTGGATGCATATTAATACGATCCAGTACATGGGAAATGGATCCGTGCTGTTAAGCTCCAGAGAGACGTCTACGATCATTAAAGTGGACAACCTTTATGATGAACCGTCGATCGCTTACATGATCGGTGAGAAGGATTTCTGGGAAGATACATCCTACGTAAGTTGTCTGCTGAATAAAAAGGCGATTTTACAATCCAGGGCGGTCAGCATACAATTACATATGAGACGGATGAAAGCCTTGCGGATGGACAATATTATCTGTATATGTTTAATAATAATATCGGAATCAGCGAGACAAGACCTGATTATGACTGGTCTTCCATCGGACTTAAGACCAGTTCGGCAGTGGACGAAAAGAATTCCAAATATTACAAATATCTGGTAGACGAAAATGAAGGAACATTTGAACTGGTAGATTCATTTAAAGTTCCATATTCCGGATACGTCAGCAGTGCGCAGGATATTGGGGATAACGTGCTTACAGATTCCGGACTGAAAGGAACGTTTACGGAATATGATGAGGATCATAAGGCGATCGCAACATATAAGATGGATTATGAAAAATTCATTTACCGTGTATTTAAGTATAATTTTGAAGGATTTTATTTTGGAAAAAGTGAATAATCCATAAAATCATATGGAAGTCTTTACGGATAACGATTTATCCGCTAAAATGAAAGCGTCGGTTTTTGCCGGCGCTTTTTGAAAAAGTAGTTAAATTAAGAAAGAAAAGGGGAAAATAGAATGGCAAATCCAATCGTTACAATTGAGATGGAAAACGGAGATATTATGAAAGCAGAACTGTATCCGGAAGTTGCACCGAATACAGTAAATAATTTCGTTTCTTTGGTAAAAAAGGGTATTATGACGGACTGATCTTCCACCGTGTTATTAATGGGTTCATGATCCAGGGTGGATGCCCGGACGGAACCGGAATGGGCGGTCCGGGATATTCGATCAAAGGGGAATTTGCTCAGAACGGTTTTGCAAATGAACTGGCACATACAGAAGGAGTGCTTTCTATGGCAAGGGCAATGCATCCGGATTCAGCAGGTTCACAGTTCTTTATCATGCATAAAGCAGCACCACATCTGGATGGCTCATATGCTGCATTTGGTAAGATCATCGAAGGCATGGATATTGTGAATAAGATCGCTGAGACAGATACAGATTACAGCGACAGACCACTGGATGAACAGAAGATGAAGAAGGTAACTGTTGATACAATGGGAACAGAGTATCCGGAACCGGAGAAAGCATAAAACGGCGGCAGATAGTAACCAATCATAGCAATCAGGCATACAGCGATCAGATACGTCTGATCGCTGTATGTAAATTTCCAACACATATGACGCGGAGGAAAACGACAGATGGAAATGATCCAGACAGAAAAATTGGTATATGAATATGAAAAACGTGATGAAGAAGGCAATGTGATTGGGACATCGCGTGCTATTGATGAAGTAGATATTGAAGCAAAAGAAGGACAGTTTATAGCAATTCTCGGACATAATGGTTCCGGAAAATCGACCCTTGCCAAGCATCTGAATGCAATTCTGTTGCCAACGGAAGGTTCCGTATGGGTAGATGGAAAGAATACGAGTAATCCGGATGAACTTTGGAATGTAAGACAGTCGGCGGGAATGGTATTTCAGAATCCGGACAATCAGATCATTGGTACTGTAGTAGAAGAAGATGTGGGGTTTGGTCCGGAGAACCTGGGCGTTCCGACGGATGAGATCTGGCAGCGGGTGGAAGAAAGTCTGAAAGCTGTTGGGATGATCGAATACCGGCATCATTCTCCGAATAAGCTTTCCGGAGGACAAAAACAGAGAGTAGCAATCGCCGGTGTCGTGGCAATGGAACCGAAATGCATCGTTATGGATGAGCCGACTGCAATGCTTGACCCGGTTGGAAGGAGAGAAGTCTTAAAGACGGTTCATAAACTCAGAAAGCAGAAGAAGGTCACTGTGATACTGATCACACATTACATGGAAGAAGTAGTAGATGCAGATAAGATATTCGTGATGGATCACGGAAAAGTCGTGATGGAAGGCTCACCGAAAGAGATATTCTCCAAAGTAGATGAATTAAAGAGTTACCGGCTGGATGTGCCGCAAGTGACGATTCTGGCAGATGAACTCAGAAAACGCGGACTGGATATTCCGAAAGGGATTCTGAGAAAAGAAGAACTGGTAGAGGCAGTGGAACGTTTGACAAGTGAAAATGGTGAGAAGAAATGACAGACATTGCAATTAAGATAGAACATTTGAATTATATATACAGTCCCGGGACTGCATATGAAAAACATGCACTCAGAGACATTTGTCTGGAAATCCCACATGGAGAATTTGTGGGGATAATCGGGCATACTGGATCAGGAAAGTCGACACTGATCCAACATCTGAACGGCCTGGTAAAGGCAACAGATGGTGCACTATATTATAATGGAGAAAACATTTACCAAAATGGGTATGATATGCGTGCACTCCGTAATCAGGTCGGACTGGTATTTCAGTATCCGGAGTACCAGTTGTTCGAGATCGATGTACTGACAGATGTGTGTTTTGGTCCGAAGAATCAGGGACTGAGCAAAGAAGAGTGTGAAAAGCGTGCGCTAGAGGCATTGAAACTGGTAGGGTTAAAAGAAAAATATTATAAATCTTCTCCATTTGAGCTCTCGGGCGGACAGAAACGAAGAGTAGCGATTGCCGGAGTTCTGGCAATGCATCCCAAGGTCCTGGTTCTTGATGAGCCGACGGCGGGGCTTGATCCGAAGGGCAGAGATGATATTCTGGATCAGATCGCATATCTTCATAAGCAGAGCGATATGACAGTGATTCTGGTGTCGCATAGCATGGAAGACATTGCGAGATATGCGGATCGGATCGTTGTGATGAACAAGGGGGCAGTGATGTATAATGGCACACCGAAAGAGGTGTTTGCGCATTATCAGGAGTTGGAGAAGATTGGTCTTGCAGCTCCGCAGGTAACATATATCATGCACGACCTGAAAGAAAAAGGTTTACCAGTAAAGGTAAATGTGACGACTGTGAAAGAAGCAACAGATGAGATTATGCGGGCACTGGAGAAGAAGATATGATAAGAGATATAACAATCGGACAATATTATCCGGCAAAGAGTGTGTTACACAGATTGGATCCAAGAGTAAAGCTGGTGGGAACGCTGCTCTACCTGATCTCACTGTTTTTATTCAACAGTATTCCGGGATACGTGATGACGACGTTGTTTCTGATCCTTGTTATCAGGATATCAAAAGTACCGTTTTCTTTTATTGTAAGAGGGTTAAAACCGGTCATCATGCTTTTGATGATCACGGTGTTGTTCAACTTATTTCTGACGAGGGATGGAGCAGTGTTGTTCCATGCATGGATTTTCACGATCACAGAAGGCGGTCTCAGGACAGCGGTATATATGGCAATCCGGCTGATCTATCTGATCATCGGTTCGTCACTTATGACATTTACAACGACCCCGAATGAACTGACAGATGGAATTGAAGAATTACTCGGACCACTGAACAAGATTCGTGTTCCAGTACATGAGATTGCAATGATCATGTCAATCGCACTCCGCTTCATCCCAATCCTCCTGGAAGAGACGGATAAGATCATGAAAGCGCAGATCGCAAGAGGTGCCGATCTTGAAAGCGGCAATATGATCCAGAAAGCAAAGAGTATGATTCCGATTTTGGTTCCTTTGTTTGTGTCTGCGTTCCGGAGAGCGAATGATCTGGCGATGGCAATGGAGGCAAGATGTTACCATGGTGGTGAGGGACGTACGAAGATGAAGCCGTTAAAATACTGCAGGAAAGACAGAATAGCTTATATTACTGTAATTGCGTATGTGGTTCTCGTTGTTTTAATCGGAAGATTTGTACCACTGCATATATGGATATTTTAGAGGATAAGCGACAGTTATGCATCAGAAAATGGGACGGGGAAAACTCCGTCCCTGATTTATTCCGGGATATGATCACGTGAAAGGAAAGAAAAATATCATGAGAAGAATCAGAATCTTTGTAGCATATGACGGGACGAATTACTGCGGCTGGCAGATCCAGCCGAATGGAATTACAATAGAAGAAAAACTGAATAAAGCGTTAAACAGACTTACCGGAGAAGACATCCGGGTTATCGGGGCAAGCCGTACGGATTCCGGAGTGCATGCGCTTGGCAATGTGGCAGTATTTGATACAGAATCTCCGATTCCGCCGGAAAGATTTTCCTATGCATTAAATCAGAGGCTTCCGGAAGATATTGTGGTAGTAAAGTCAGATGAAGTGCCGCTTGACTGGCATCCGAGATATCAGGATAATATTTCTAAAACATATGAGTACCATATTTACAATGCACAAATGCCGAATCCATTAAAGACACGATATTGTACATTTGTATCGTTTCCGCTGGATATCGGTGCAATGAGAGAAGGAGCCAAATATCTGATCGGATCGCATGATTTTGTGAGTTTTTGTAATATCCGAACCAATACACAGGATACAGTGAGAACAGTATATGATCTGACGATTGAAAAAAGATGATGAGATTGTGCTGAGAATCACAGGAAATGGATTTTTGTACAACATGGTCCGCATTATCGCAGGTGTCCTGATCCGGGTCGGCAGAGGGTTCTATACTCCGGAAAAAGTAAAAGAGATTCTGGAAGCCAAAGTCCATACTTCAGAAGGGGCCACAGCATTGCCAAACGGACTGGTATTGGTAAAAATAGATTATAAATAATCAATGAATAGTCGGCATTTTAGACAATATACAGAAAAAAATCGGAATAACATAACAAAAATAAAAAAACCGCCATAAAAAGACAAAGAATATGTTAAAATACATCTGTCCGGCATAAAGTTGAGAAAGCTGGACGGAAGGAGAAAAATTATGGAAATGTTATTGTATCTCGTTCCGGTATTTGGAATCCTTGGACTGCTCTTTGCAGCTTATCTGGCAGCAAGAGTAGGAAGACAGGATGCCGGAAACGACAGAATGAAAGAAATCGCCGCAGCGATCAGTGATGGTGCGCAGGCATTTCTGACGGCAGAGTACAAGATTCTGGTTATTTTCGTTGCGGTATTATTCGTACTTATCGGATTCGGAATCGGTAACTGGATTACTGCTGTATGCTTTGTAGTAGGAGCTTTATTCTCAACGCTTGCAGGTTTCTGCGGGATGAAAGTTGCTACAAAGGCAAATGTAAGAACTGCGAATGCAGCAAAAGAAAAAGGAATGAACAAAGCACTCTCAATTGCATTCTCCGGTGGAGCTGTAATGGGTATGTGTGTAGCCGGTTTTGGGGTATTTGGTGTCAGCATCATTTACATCCTGACTAAAAATGTTGATATTATTACAGGCTTTAGTTTAGGAGCTTCTTCCATTGCTCTGTTTGCACGTGTTGGTGGTGGTATCTACACAAAAGCTGCCGATGTAGGAGCCGATCTTGTTGGTAAGGTAGAAGCAGGTATTCCGGAAGATGATCCGCGTAACCCGGCTGTTATCGCCGATAATGTAGGGGATAACGTAGGTGATGTTGCAGGTATGGGAGCAGACCTTTTTGAGTCTTATGTAGGAGCCCTTGTATCGGCACTGACACTTGGAATCGTATATTATAAAGCTGAGGGAGCTATCTTCCCACTCCTGATCGCAGGACTTGGACTTGTAGCTTCTATCCTCGGAACATTTTTTGTAAAGGGTGACGAGAATTCCAATCCACATAAAGCATTAAAGACAGGTTCTTATGTAGCAAGTGTATTGGTACTGATCGTATCTTGCGTATTCAGTAAAGTATTCTTTGGAGATTTTAAAGCAGCGATTGCTATCGTAGCCGGTCTGATCGTGGGACTTCTGATCGGTATCATCACAGAAGTATATACATCCGGAGACTACAAATCAGTGAAAGAAATTGCAGAACAGTCAGAGACGGGATCTGCAACAACCATCATCAGTGGTCTTGCAGTAGGTATGAAGTCTACAGCAATTCCGATTCTTCTGATCTGTGTCGGTATCTTTGTTGCATACCAGACATGCGGACTTTACGGTATCGCACTTGCTGCTGTAGGAATGCTTTCTACTACCGCTATTACAGTAGCTGTAGATGCTTATGGACCAATTGCGGACAATGCCGGGGGTATTGCAGAGATGTCTGAGCTGGATCCACATGTTCGTCAGATCACTGACAAACTGGATGCCGTTGGTAACACAACAGCGGCTATGGGTAAAGGTTTCGCTATCGGATCTGCAGCCCTGACAGCGCTTGCCCTGTTTGTATCTTATGCAGAGGCAGTACATCTGAAGACAATTGATATCCTTGACTCACGTGTAATCATCGGAATGCTGATCGGTGGAATGCTTCCATTCTTATTCTCAGCTATGACAATGTCATCTGTATCAAGAGCAGCATATCAGATGATTGAAGAAGTAAGACGTCAGTTCAAGACAATGCCTGGAATCATGAAAGGTACAGAAAAAGCCGGATTATAAAATCATGCGTTTGCAATCTCAACAACAGCAGCATTAAAAAGAGATGCTGGTTCCTGGTGTTATGGCAGTGCTTGCACCACTGGTAGTGGGAACCTTCTTGGACCTTCCGCACT
>ENA-OPZD01000099-OPZD01000099.1-human-gut-metagenome-genome-assembly--contig:-NODE-99-length-33142-cov-3.518764_pt1 | contig 33142 bp, 37 predicted proteins | sample MGYA00242479_ERZ504495 | MGnify/ENA primary metagenome ERZ504495 (study PRJEB26092, sample SAMD00036286) | human gut metagenome | host: Homo sapiens | study: EMG produced TPA metagenomics assembly of... | reverse complement strand
CCAGTTTCTCACGACCCGTGAAGCTGTTCCGCATTCATCATACCACCTTCCAGTTTACAGTATAGCGAAAAGTGTGTACGATACATATCACTGATCGGATTTTTTACGCCTCGTTTTCGGGGCGTATTTTTTATTGTTTCTCTTTGGCAATCCAGTAGGCATCGGTCAGAGCTTTATAAGCTCCTTCGATGGCATCTTCGCTTAATTCGCCGCCAGCGAACATACCGGTCACTTCGCTGACCAGTTCTTCAATATCTTTCGCTGCTTTTTGCGCCGCCTTTTTCATGAGCTTCTACGACATAGGTGCCGCTGCTTCCCAGCAGGTACTCAGTAGTAGTATTCAGCGCATCCGCAATCTTCTGGATCGTAACCATATTGGATGGTTTGCGGCTGCCAAGCTCATAATTCTGAATTGTGCGGGCGGTTACACCGGCCTTCTCTGCAAGTTCTACCTGAGTTAAATTGGCTTCTGTTCTTTTTTTCTTTCAACCTTTCTTTGAAGACCATAGAAATACCTCTTTCTTTTTTGATAACGAACACGAACACTTTTTCATAAAAACCTATTGACACGAAAAACTGTGCTTGCTATAATGACGATGAAAACACGAAATACAATTCGTGTAATTATAGTATCACAAGAAATGCTGTGTGTCAATGCGTTCGTGAAAAGTTGTTCGTGCTTTCACGAACGGAGAGGAGGAATACAGGATGCAAAGAGTGATTCTTCACTGTGATATGAATAATTTCTATGCCTCTGTCGAGTGTATGCTGAATCCGGAACTGAAGAACAAGCCGGTGGCAGTGTGTGGTTCTGTGGAGGAACGGCATGGTATCGTACTTGCGAAGAACTACGCAGCAAAGGCGTTTTGGCGTTTCCACGGGAGAGGCAATCTGGCAAGCAAAGCAGAAGTGCCAGGATCTTGTGATCGTGGAGCCGCACTATGAGCAATATATGAAGTTTTCAAAGCTGGCTCGTGGGATATACGGGTCGCTATACCGATCAGATCGAGCCGTATGGGATGGACGAATGCTGGCTGGATGTGACCGGAAGCGGCTGCATGGGAACCGGATTTGAAATCGCAGATGAGATTCGCAGAACGGTTAAGTTTGAATTGGGACTTACGATTTCCGCAGGAGTGAGCTTCAATAAGATTTTTGCCAAGCTTGGGTCGGATATGAAAAAGCCGGATGCGATTACCTGCATCGAAGCAGATTCGTTCCAGGAGAAGATTTGGTGTCTTCCCGCCTCTGACTTGCTTGGAGTCGGCAGAGCGACCGAGAAGGTTCTGTCCGGTTATGGGATTCATACCATTGGAGAGCTTGCTGCAACATCGGATGATTTCTTGAAGTGCCGCCTTGGAAAGAATGGACTGGCGATTAAGAAATATGCCAATGGACTGGATGATTCGCCGGTTATGCGTTCCGATTATGTCTCCCCAGTAAAGAGCATTGGGCACGGAATAACGACCATGCAGGATTTGGAGAATAACGCCGAAGTCTGGTGTGTCATGCTGGAACTGGTGCAGGAGATCGGAACCAAGCTGCGAGCACATAAAAAGAAAGCTGGCGGAATAGCGATTTCCATCCGCAACAACGAGCTTTACACGAAAGAGTGGCAGTGCCGGATTGGTATTCCGACACAAAGCCCTACCTATCTGGCGAAAACCGCATTTGCACTGTTTGCAAAGAACTATCAGTGGGAGCATCCGATTCGTTCAGTGACGGTTCGGGCAATCAACCTGTTTGAAGAGGATTGTCCGATACAATACGACCTATTCACCGACGTGAAATCACTGGATCGCCAGGAACGGCTGGACGCAGCGATTGAGCAGATTCGATTCCGATTTGGGAAAGATGCGAATAAAAATGGGGTACTTTTTCAGAAAAGCAAGATGCCGACAGAGCGAAAAGTGGATTTGGTTATGCCGACAGGAATGATTGGTTAATACAGCACCGGTAGAATCTGGTGAGTTCTTTGCTAAAAGAAGTCAACACATTCGCCGGTTTACAGAGGAGGAGCGTAGAATATGTCGGAACAGAAATGTAGAAAAGTATATGTACCTGTGAACTTAGATGTGGATGCAGAGGGAAATATTCGCCCGCGCCTAATTCGATGGATTGACGGACGGGTGTATGAGATCGACCGATTGAAGCATAAGTGCCGAGCTTCTTCCACGAAAGTGGGCGGCTGCGGAATTCGTTATACGGTCATGATCGGTGGGCATGAGAGTTTTCTGTTCAACGAAGATGAAAAATGGTTCGTTGAGGCAAAGGAGCAGTGCCTATGATCCTTTCACAGAAAAAATAGAAGAAATCGCTGTTGCAGTGATAAGAGATTTTCAAAAGTCCTTTTTCGGCAGCGAAGCAGATGATCCGGCAAGATTTGCGCTTCCGACACCCATTGACCAGTTTGCATCCGATTATCTGAACCTGAGGTGTCATTTCAAAAGTTGTCCTCGGACGGAAGCATCTATGGTCTGACCGCGTATGTGGATACAGAATATCAGATAGAGGTTGATGGAAGTCAGAGGAGCATCTTCCTGAAAACTAATGATGTGGTTCTGGACAAGAGTTTCATTGAACCAGAGAATATTCGGAAACTCTGCGGAAAACGCAGATTTACGCTGGCACATGAGTGCGCTCACCAGATATTGTTTCAGCTGGATGCCGATGACCGAAAGATAGCCTGCCATAAGAGACCGGAAGTGAGGAAAAAAGGTTCCCGCGTTCTGAGAACGCAGGAAGATTGGAACGAGTGGCAGGCCAATTCGCTGGGAGCTGCCATCCTGATGCCCCAGTTAGAAGTGGATCGGGCGATGTGGTTCATCAACAGCAGAAAGCCTCTGACATGTTATGGATGGCGTTTTTATAACAAAGACCAGGTGAAGATAGATACTTTCTGTGGTGTCTTTGGCGTTTCGAGATCGGCAGCTGCTATCCGCTTGGAACAACTGGGCTATCTGAACCGGAAAAAGGATTATGAATATCGTGATCCATTGGAGGTGTGGCCATGAGCAGGAATATCAGAGTATCGGAACCATCTGCGGAAATGCAGATTAAAATCATCCGGGCAAAGGATGCGATGCTTCGCAAAAGCCCAGGATTGTCAGGTGTCCTTATTGCCGACATAATTCAATCATCGTCTTTGAGGATACCAGAGGACATGTGCAGACCAAATGCAAGGCCTGCGGACGTGAGACCGTCTTCAATGTTTTGGAGATGAGAAGATTACGGAGATTGCAGCTCTACTATTCGTCTCTGAATGGTTGAGATGACAATAAATAACCCTATTAACACAATTTTATAAGTCATAGCTGTGCTGTGGAGCCGCTGACAGGCGAAGTCTTCCGAATGCCGCATGAGACAGAATTATGGAATACCCATGTTCTGTTTTATCGGCACAGGATTTTTTCTTCACCGTCATGCGGCTCCTTTTTTGACCTTCCGTTGGTCCGGTTCTGTACCGGCTGTGCGGAAGGAGAAAGTATGTATTACGATCAGCATGTATGTGGAGCAAGAATTCAAGAGCTGCGCAAATCAAAAGGGTATACGCAGGAGGCTCTGGCTGAGGCGATTGATATTGATGCAAAACGCATTTCAAAAATTGAGCGCGGAGTAATATCGGCATCTTATAACGACATGATTCTGTTTTCGGAATTCTTTGGAGTAACGCTGGATTATCTGATTATTGGCAAGAGACAGGATGTGGATGCGTTGAAAAAGAGAGTGCAGGATGCCATTACGCAGCTTCAGGAAGCACTGATGTGAACTCGCAAAATTAGGTGGGCAAAGTCGCAGTTTCCGGCGTGTTATGTAAAACCGCATTCTTTTATACTTACTTTACAGCTAAGGCAACAAGGCTGATGAACTATGAAAATTGAATACTCATTCTCCAAGTACATTACTGACAGAACGAGCCTTCGACTGCACGCCATGATGCCCAACAGGGGCGAAGCGGAATCGCAGCAGCAAATGTCGGATTGCAACCGACGGTGGTGTAAAAGCCTGTCAGGGACAATGATACTTCCGTAATTCGCGGTCCGGCCATAAAGAAGGCGGGATGGTTAAATTCCAATGGAGCAGTGAAGCACACTGCCGCTTGTGAGAAATCCCCGATCTCTGGGGTACCAAGAAAAAGTACAGAGAAACCATATTTTAAGAAAAGCTGTCAGAATAAAGCAGTTGTATTATTTTTTGTCAGCTTTTATCCATAGATGATTATGGGATTGGAGGCAACCAGATGAAAGAAAACTGGGTTTACCGGCGAGGAGATATTTACCTTGCCAATCTTGGTGTTCCGATAGGATCAAAGCAGGGCGGTGTTCGTCCGGTAGTGGTTCTTCAGAACGATGTCGGCAACTTTTATTCGCCGACGATTACGGTTGCTCCTCTGACAACGAAGATTCAAAAGAAAAGAAGCCAGCCAACACATTATTTCCTTCGGAAGGCAAAAGGGCTGGCAAGATCTTCGATGGTATTGGCGGAGCAGCTTGATACATGTGATAAGACCTGTGTGATTCGGTATCTCGGCAAGGTAAGTAAGGGACAGATGCGCGGAATTGATGAAGCTGTGAAAGTGCAGCTTGGATATTATATTCCGGAACAGGCGGAGAAAAAAAGACAAGGCAAATGCCGAAAGGAAGTGAATTTTGATGGTGGATAAATTGATTAAGCGTAAAGAAGCCGCTGAGATGTTGGGGATTAGCCTGGACACCTTGGATCATGCAAGAATGGAAGGGCTGATCACTTACGTTCAGTATGTTGAGAATGGCTGTGTTTATTTTACTGAAGTTGGACTTCAGGAGTATATTGCAAGGTCTACACATCGTGCAAGGCCGAAGGATAACAATCCGACTTTCCGAAAGAAGAGAACAGCCAGGAGCGGAATTCGACATCGTTGAGTATTGGCAGGTTATTCGCAATAATGAATATATCAGCTAAAAGTTTGGAGGTGTCGAAGATGGCAAGAAAAAGATATGCGATTCCTCAGTACGGAACCGTCATCATGGCGGGTAAGGAATATTACCGGACTCGAATTGAGGATGCTGATGGAAAGCGGGTGGCGTTGTATGGCAGAACCCGTGAAGAATTATATGATAAAGTGCTCGAAGCGAGAGAGCAGATTGAGGATAATACTTTTCGTAGATCATCCCCCACAGTAAAGGAGTATTGCGAAAAGTGGCTGTTGTTACAATCCGCACAGGTAAGAGCCACTACGTTGACGGATTACACATCGAAAGTAAACCGGCATATTATAAAGCCTCTGGGTCATATGAATATAGCAGATGTTACAGCGGATGATATTCGTCTGGCACTGGTTCCGGTATCCAAAAAATCAGCGTCTGTGTACAAATCGGTCAATATACTTTATAAGAGCATCTTTGCGGCGGCAAAGGAAAGCAAAGTGATTCAGGACAATCCTACAATTTATTTGTCTGGAAAGAACGGGGGCGTTCCTCAAAAAGAGAAAAACCCTTTGACTGATGATCAGGTGGAGAGATTGCTGGATGCGATAAGAGGATTACCACCGTATGTATTTGTGATGCTTGGTTTGTATGCGGGGCTTCGGCGAGAAGAAATTCTTGCATTGCAGTGGGATTCAGTTTTTCTGGATGAAGCAGCACCGTATTTGACAGTGTGCAGAGCTTGGCATACAGAGCACAATCGACCGATAATAATGTCTGAACTGAAAACAAAGGCTGCTCATCGAGATGTACCGCTTCCTGATTGCCTGGCGAAATGCCTGAGAGAAGCAAAGGAGAATTCCACATCAGACTATGTTGTTGCGAACAACGAGGGCGAACCGCTTTCATATACGCAGTTTAAGAGGCTCTGGCAGTATATTGTGACCAGAACTGTAAAGGAACGGAGCTACTACCGTTATGAGAATGGAAAACGAGTGAAGCATACGGTGAAACCAGTGCTGGGCGAAAGAGCTGCGCATAATGGAAAGGTGGTTTATAGCTTAGACTTTGAAGTGACACCACATTTGCTGCGGCATACTTATATTACAAATCTTATTCACGCATCGGTTGATCCTAAAACAGTTCAATATCTTGCCGGTCATGAGAACAGCAAGATAACGATGGACATTTATGCAAAGGCAAAGTATAACCGACCGGATGAACTGGCGGGTATATTAGAGGATACCTTTACACTGTGGGATGCAGAATAGGCCAGACAGTTTCATGAATGAGATCAAAAAGAGTAGGGATAATCCCTGCTCTTTTTACATATAGCCGACATCCTTGAGAACCGGAGCAGCATTCTGGATAATTAAAGAGCAAAGATCAATTTGGATATATCAAGAAAATGGAGGAAGCAATAATGGCAAGAAAAAAAGTAGTGCCGGAATATGGAACAATTATGAAGAGGGGCGTTCAATATTACAGAACACGAATGCAGGATGCGGATGGAAAATGGATTTCGCTATATGCACAGACTCCTGAAGAGCTGTACGATAAATCCATTGAGATGAAGCGCAGTATTGAGGATGAAATATTCCGGAAGAATAACCCGACAGTAGCTGAGTATTGCGAAAAATGGTTGAAGATGCGCTCGGCGAGTGTGCGAGAAAACACATTGAGTGGATATGAGCGCACGATAAGAAAATATATTATTGGCGCTATTGGAGATATGTATATGGACGAAGTGACGACCGATGACCTTCGCTTGCTGCTGGTGCCAATCTCCAAGCAATCAGCTTCCCTGTACAGCAAAATGAATATGCTGATCAAATGTGTTTTCTATTCAGCAGAAGAAAGCAAAATCATCAGTTATAATCCGGCTGCGTCGCTTTCCGCAAAAGGCGGAACACCAAAGCAGGAAAAGAAGGCATTGACGGATGAGCAGGTGAAAATTCTTCTGGATACAATCAGGGGATTACCACCGTATGTCTTCGTAATGATTGGGTTGTACGCAGGGTTGCGGCGGGAAGAAATTCTTGCACTGCGATGGGATTGTGTTTTCCTGGATGAAGCCACTCCATATATTTCGGTACGGCGAGCATGGCGTTCTGTGAATAATCGTCCGGTAATTTCAACAGAATTAAAAACGCCAGCAGCTAAAAGGGACATTCCTATTCCGGGCAAGCTGGTGGAATGTTTGAAAGAGGCAAAAGAAAAGTCAAAATCGGAATATGTGATCTCTGACAGGAATGGTAACGCTCTGGCTGAATCCCAGTTCGTGAGGGTGTGGAAGTACATAGCAGTTCGTTCTACGGAAGAACGCTGCTATTACACCTATGTGAATGAGCAGAAGATTAAGCATGTGGTAAAGCCGAAGCTTGGTGAGCATCAGCCGAACAATCCGAAGTTGGTATATACGATGGATTTTCAAGTGACACCGCATCAATTGCGTCACACTTATATCACGAATCTGATTTATGCTTCGGTTGATCCTAAAACCGTACAGTATCTTGCCGGACACGAAAACAGCAAGGTGACTATGGACATTTACGCCAAAGTCAAGTATAATAAACCTGCCCAATTACATGGGGTGATCAACAGAGCAATCGACACATCAAAAAAAGATTAGGGTTAAAATCCGACAAAAGCCTACAAAATCGTGGGTTTAAGAACTGGTGGACGAAGAGCAAAAAGCTTGAAAAACCGCGTAAAATCAAGCAAAATCGAGCTTCGGTTTCGTGAAATACGGTCTCAAAGCAGCTCGTAGAGCACCACAGTTCTCAAAGAGATAATTTATACGAATCATTCGAGATATACAAAAAAAGAAGTACACAGCGGCCCCGGAAATGCAATGTTTCCGGGGGTTTTTCTTTTGCATAGCAAAGCATACAGATAAAGCTGCCATCGGCAGCTTTATTTGCAGTTCAGTTTGATCTTATTCCTGTAATAATTGCTTTTCAAAGGTAGATAATAATTTGTTGATCGTAAAGAAATAGCTCTTGCATTCGCTGCATGTTTTTTGCATCGACTTCAATATCACCAAGAATGATGAGTTTGGCAGCCTGGAGTGCTGCAATAATGGTACGAAATTCGTCGGGTGTAATATCTGTGGCGTGATTAATCAATTTTTTCGCCGCAGAACAACAGAGTTGATAATTAATTTCTGCCTGGGCTTCTGATTCTGCAAGTCCAAGACGAGGCAGAACGGTAAGAGCGTAAGCGGTTGCTTCTATGTCAGAATGATTAAAGGCATAGGAAATATGGCTCATAGTAAAACCTCCTTAAGTTTTTAAGAAAATTATAACATAAAAAGAGAAAGAACGCGAGAATGATTCTATTTACAGATGAACATATTTACAGTATGATACTGTAAACAGCAAAAATGAACGGAGAAGATATATGAATGAGATAGCAGTTGTAACAGAGCAGGATATACCGGATATTCTTCGAATGATCCGTGAAATCTATAGTGAACTTCCGAATAAGGAATGGTTCAGTTTGGATAGCGATGAGGAAGTAACAAGCTATATGATGACCGGTGGCTTTGGATTAAAGGCAGTGTGTGATGGCAGACTGGCAGGTGTTTTTTATCGCACGGACGAAGAATCTTGGGGATGAGAATCTCGGATACGATCTGAAATTTGATGAAGAACAGCGAAAGCAGTCGGCACATATGGAGATTGCCATGGTAAGAAAAGAATACCGCGGACAGGGGTTGCAGAGAAAGATGATGGAAGAGTCAGAACAGATTCTGAAAGAACAGGGATATCATTATCTGCTTGGAACGGCACATCCGGACAATGTGGCAAGTGTGAATACATTCCTGAAATTACAGTATGAACAGGTGATGACGAAGGAAAAGTATGGCGGGATGAAGAGGAGTATTTTCTGTAAAGCGATATAATGCAGATATAATATAGATTATCATGTGGATATAACACAGAATGTATGAATCAAACCGGAATATATTATGATTGCAAGGTTCTGGTTGAAACGTTATAATGTAGATGTCAGCAGAGAGTTTGCTGGCATCTTTTCAAATTAAAAAAGTGAATAATCAGGGAGAAATTTATGAGTATATTAAATGTTGAACATCTGACGCATGGTTTCGGGGACAGAGCCATATTCTCAGATGTTTCTTTTCGACTTTTAAAGGGAGAACACATCGGTCTTGTAGGAGCCAACGGAGAGGGAAAATCTACCTTTATGAATATTGTGACCGGAAAGCTTGTGCCGGATGAAGGAAAAGTAGAATGGTCTAAGAATGTACATGCAGGATATCTGGATCAGCATGCGGTCCTCGAAAAGGGAATGACCATCCGTGATGTGTTAAAATCTGCATTCGATCCGCTGCTTCAGAAAGAACAGCGTATGAATGAAATCTGTGATCTGCTTGGAACGGCAGATGAAGAAGAGATGAACCGTCTGATGGACGAACTCGGAACCATTCAGGATGAGCTTACGCTGCACGATTTCTATACGATCGATGCAAAGGTAGAGGAAGTGGCAAGAGCACTTGGACTTCTGGATCTGGGTCTGGACCGTGATGTTACAGACTTGAGCGGAGGACAGAGAACGAAAGTCCTTCTTGCAAAACTGTTATTGGAAAAGCCGGATATCCTGCTTCTGGATGAGCCGACCAACTACCTGGATGAGGAACATATTGCATGGTTGAAGCGCTATCTTCTGGATTATGAGAATGCATTTATTCTGATCTCGCATGATATTCCATTCTTAAACGAAGTGGTCAATATCATCTATCATATGGAGAATCAGGAACTGAACCGTTATGTGGGAGATTATGATCACTTTCAGGAAGTCTATGCAGTGAAGAAAGCGCAGCTGGAAGCTGCTTACAGAAGACAGCAGCAGGAGATCAGTGAGCTGAAAGATTTCGTGGCACGTAATAAGGCACGTGTGTCTACCAGAAATATGGCGATGTCCAGACAGAAGAAGCTGGACAAGATGGATGTGATCGAACTGGCGGCAGAGAAACCGAAGCCGGAATTTCATTTCCGTTATGGCCGTACACCTGGAAAGATGTTATTTGAGACACATGATCTGGTAACGGGATATGATGAGCCGTTATCAAAACCATTAAATTTCAGTATGGAGCGTGGACAGAAGATAGCACTGGTTGGAACGAACGGAATCGGAAAGACTACATTATTAAAAAGCATTTTAGGATTGATCCCATCCTTATCCGGAAGTTGTGAACTGGGAGAGAATCTGGAGATCGGCTACTTTGAACAGGAAGTCAAAGGCGAGAACAAGACTACCTGTATCGATGAGATCTGGCAGGAATTTCCGTCGTTTACACAGTATGAAGTACGTTCGGCACTGGCAAAATGCGGACTGACGACAAAACATATCGAAAGTCAGGTCAGAGTATTAAGTGGTGGAGAGCAGGCGAAAGTCAGACTTTGTAAACTGATCAACCGGGATACAAATATTTTACTCCTGGATGAGCCGACCAACCACCTGGATGTGGATGCAAAGGATTCGCTGAAAAAAGCCTTGCAGGAATACAGAGGGAGCATCCTTTTGATCTGTCACGAACCGGAATTCTATCAGGATGTGGTAAATGAAGTCTGGGACATGAGCAAATGGACGACGAAAGTATTCTAGAGAGTCAGAAAAAATAAACTGGGGATGATGTAAGTGGAAGGAATAAAACACGATAAGATGAAATATCGTCTGGCGGAAGCCATGAAAAACTGTATGAAGAAGATGCCGGTAGAAAAGATTACGGTAAAAGAAATTGTGGCAGAATGTGGAACAACGCGGCAGACATTTTACCGAAATTTCCAGGATAAATACGATCTCATTAACTGGTATTTTGACCGGATCCTGTTAGAATCATTCCAGCATATGGGAGAGGGTAAGACAGCTTATGAAGGGCTGGTCAATAAGTTCCACTATATAGAGGAAGAGAAATTATTTTTCAAAGCAGCGTTCCGTAATGACGATCAGAATTGTCTGAGAGATCATGATTTTCAGCTGATCCTGAGATTTTATGAGAATCAGATTCAGGCAAAAACAAAACAGCCAATTCCTGAGAATCTGCATTTCCAGTTGGAGATGTATTGTCAGGGTTCGGTGTATATGACAACCCAGTGGGTACTGGGGGATATGAAGAACGTCCGGAAGAAATGGCAGAAAATCTGGTAAAAGCGATGCCGGCAGAACTGGAAACATTATTTAAGAAATTAGAACTCCTGTAAGAGGGAGTTCTTTTTTTGAGGTCAAAATATGTATCTGCGAAATGTCATTTGAATAACAAGAAACATCTGGAAATATTGTGCATAAAAGATATAAAGTTACAAAAACACAAAAGTGTAACGTGCAAATGTTACAAAATATATACTTTGTAACTTACATCCAAAGAAAATGATTGTTAAAATTAAGACATAAAGAAACAAGATACGAAACAAAAGAGGAAAAGAAAATGTTTCGCATCACAAATAAAGATTATGTATAGAAGGAGTGTCAGTTATCATGGCAAACAGAATTAATTTAAACCAGACATCGTTTCACGGAGCAGGAGCAATCAATGAGATTGCAGCAGAAGTTAAAATAAGAGGATTGAAAAAAGCTTTGGTATGTTCAGACCCGGATCTGATCAAATTCAATGTAACAACGAAAGTTACAAAAGTACTTGAGGATGCAGGACTGGAATATGAATTATATTCTGATATCAAACCAAACCCGACAATCCAGAATGTACAGCATGGAGTTGAGGCCTTTAAAAAAGCCGCAGCTGATTATATCATCGCAATCGGCGGTGGATCTTCTATGGATACATCCAAAGCAATCGGTATTATCATAGCAAATCCTGAATTTGAGGATGTAAGAAGTCTAGAAGGAACAGCACCGACAAAAAATCCATGTGTTCCGATCATTGCAGTGCCTACAACAGCAGGAACAGCAGCAGAGGTAACGATCAACTATGTTATCACTGATGTCGAGAAGAAGAGAAAATTCGTCTGTGTAGATCCGCACGACATGCCTGTTATCGCAGTCGTAGATCCGGAGATGATGTCTTCTATGCCAAAGGGACTGACAGCTTCGACAGGTATGGATGCCCTGACACATGCAATTGAAGGATATACAACAAAGGCAGCATGGGAAATGACAGATATGTTCCACTTGAAAGCGATTGAACTTATTTCAAAATCTTTAAGAAGCGCAGTTGCAAATGAAAAAGAAGGACGCGAAGGAATGGCTCTTGGACAGTATATCGCAGGAATGGGATTCTCTAATGTAGGACTTGGAATCGCACATTCTATGGCACATACACTTGGAGCTGTCTATGACACACCACATGGTGTTGCATGTGCAATGATGCTTCCAATCGTTATGGAATACAACGCGGAATGCACGGGAGAAAAATATAAAGAAATCGCAAAAGCATGGGCGTTGAAGGCGTAGATGATATGTCTGTAGAAGAATACAGAAAAGCAGCAGTAGATGCGGTACGTAAATTATCCGTAGACGTAGGAATTCCTACAAAACTGGAAGCTTTGAAAGAAGAAGACCTTTCGTTCCTTGCAGAATCTGCTCACGCAGATGCATGCGCACCTGGTAATCCGAAAGATGCCAGTGTAGAGGATCTGAAAGATCTGTTCAGAAAATTTAATGTAAGATCATGATACGGGAATGGGTTCCTGCGTACAGATTATAAAATGAAATTGCTATATCTATTGAAAAGACTGGCACGTTTTAATTATAATAAACGATGTCAGTTTTTTCGTATAAAAATGGAGGAAGTTATGTCAGCATTGTTTTTTGATATTGATGGAACAATTTTAAGTGAGATTACGCATGAGATACCGGAAAGTGCACTTGTGGCATTACGCAAAGCACAGGAGAACGGACATAAGACATTTATCAATACCGGGCGCACCATATGCAGCGTACCGCCTATGAATAAAAAGAATTCCGTTCGATGGTTTTTATGTGGATGTGGAACACATTTGGTATATGAGGAACGGGTAGTATTTCATCATTCTATCCCATATGAAAGAGGACGCAGGATTATAAAGTCTATGAAAGACTGCAAGGTAGAAGGCTTTCTGGAAGGAACAGAGGATATCTATTACTCCAACCGTATCTCAAGGCTGGAGTCGGTGGAAAGCAGTAGAAGATATATGGCTGGTCTGGGACTTTGGGAGAGAGCAGTCAATGGAAGATACAGGTTATGATTTTGATAAGATACTGATTTATATAGATAAAATTGCAGACGAAGAAAGGTTTTTTAAAGAAACAGAAGATGTTTTCAAACATATCGACCGTCTGGGTGGAGTGTATGAATGTGTACAGAAAGAATATTCTAAGGCAACTGCAATTGCGTACATAAAGAAAGAATTGGCTCTGCAGGATGATGAGATATATGCCTTCGGAGACAGCAGCAATGATTTTGATATGATCAAAGCTGCAGGACACGGGGTGATCATGGGGCATCATGATCCGGTTCTGGAGCCGTATGCCGAGTATATCACGGATACGGTAGAGAATGACGGGCTTTATAAAGCAATGGAGCATTATGGGTTGATTTAGAATTTGCAGCGTACAGACCAGAGTATTATAATATACAAAGATAAGAAGGGAAGTGCATTTTCATGGGTGAACAGTTAACTGAAAGCGATGTTAAGAAAATTAAAGAAGAAATAGAATACCGTAAGATTGTTGTTCGTAAGAAAAGAACTGGAAGCAGTAAAAGAGGCAAGAGCACAGGGTGATTTAAGCGAGAACTTTGAATATAAGGCAGCAAAACAGGATAAGAACCGTAACGAAAGCCGTATCCGCTATCTGGAACGAATGCTTAAGAATGCGAAGATTGTGTCTGATACATCTAAGGTAGATGAAGTTGGAATTAATAATACAGTGGAAGTATACTTCGAAGACGATGACGAGACAGAGACATATCGTCTCGTGACCAGTATCCGCGGAAATTCTCTTCAGGGACTGATCAGTATCGAATCGCCGCTCGGAAAAGCAATACAGGGACATAAAGTCGGAGACCGTGTGCTTGTCAGGACAAACGGAAATGACGGGTATTATGTTGTGATAAAAAATATTGACAATACAACAGATGACAGCCACGATACATTGCGTAAATATTAAATAGAAGAAATCGGAAATATATGGATAACAGGAGAAAGAATAATGTTAGGAAAATGTATTGAAAATGTAAGAAAGAGTGTGCCGCTGGTACATAATATTACCAATTATGTAACGGTAAATGACGTTGCAAATGTATTGTTAGCCTGTGGCGGAAGTCCGATTATGTCAGATGAACCAGAAGATGTAAAGGAGATTACATCTATCTGTCAAGGTCTGAACATCAACATTGGTACTTTGAACAAAAGAACGATTGAAGGAATGCTTGCAGCCGGAGCGCGTGCCAATGAATTGGGACATGTGACGTTATTAGATCCGGTCGGAGCAGGTGCAAGTGGACTGCGGACGAATACCGCCGTAGAACTGATGGAGAAAGTACGATTCGATGTTATACGCGGAAATATCTCAGAAGTAAAAACACTGGCACAGGGAAGCGGAACAACAAAAGGGGTGGATGCAGATGTAGCAGATGCCGTAACAGAGGAGAATCTGGAAGAAGGTATTTGCATTTAGCGAAAGCATTTGCGAAAAAAGCGGGATGTATTGTTGCGATTACAGGTGCAATTGATCTGGTAAGTGATGGTGCCAGCTGTTATATAATCCGCAACGGACGACCGGAGATGGGAAAGATTACCGGAACGGGATGTCAGTTGTCCGGAATGATGACAGCATTCCTGGCAGCGAATCCAGAGCAGAAGCTGGAGGCGGCAGCGGCAGCTGTCTGCACGATGGGACTGGCAGGAGAGATTGGATGGGGATATATGCAGAAAGGTGATGGTAATGCCACTTACCGTAACCGTATTATTGATGCAATCTACAATATGGATAAAGAAACATTGGAGAAAGGAGCAAAATATGAGATCAGATAGAAATATTGAGAATGATCAGATAAAAAAGTCGGAAGGACATACATGCAAAAAGATGCAGAAAGAAGATTTACTCCTGTATGCCGTGACGGACCGCCACTGGTTAAATGGTGAGACGTTATACAGTCAGGTTGAGAAGACGCTGGAAGGTGGTACAACATTTGTGCAGCTGAGAGAAAAAGAACTGGATGAAGCACATTTCCTCGAAGAAGCAAAAAAAATTAAGGAACTCTGCGACAGATATCATGTGCCATTTGTGATCAATGACAATGTTGATATTGCATTGGAGATAGATGCTGACGGAGTACATGTCGGACAGAGTGATATGGAAGCCGGAGATGTAAGAGCAAAACTTGGACCGGACAAGATCATTGGTGTATCTGCACAAACGGTCGGACAGGCATTGCTCGCACAGGAAAGAGGGGCAGATTACCTTGGGGTCGGAGCAGTCTTTCATACAGATTCAAAAGCAGATGCAGCTGATATAAGTCATGAGACATTGAAAGCAATTACTGAAGCAGTAGATATTCCTGTGATTGCGATCGGAGGGATCAGTAAAGAAAATGTATCGGAGCTTTCTGGAACCGGAATCTGCGGAATCGCCGTGATCAGTGCAATATTGCAGAAAAGATATAAAAAACGCAACGAAGAAACTGAAAAAATTAACAGAGGAAATGGTGGAAGCATGATAAAGGGAGCAATATTCGATGTAGACGGAACTTTGCTGGATTCCATGGGGATATGGAAAGATGTAGGGGTGCGTTATCTGAACAGCATCGGCATAGAGGCAGAACCGGATCTTGGAAATATATTATTTACAATGAGTATTCAGGAAGGTGCGCAATATGTAAAAGAGCATTATCATCTGTCACAGGAAACAGATGAAATCGAACAGAACGTTTTGGATATTATCAGCGATTATTATAAAGAAACGGCACCGCTGAAGAGCGGAGCGGTAGAACTTCTGGAGAAGCTTCGTAACAGTAATATTCCAATGACGATTGCATCTTCCAATAATAAAAAAGAAATAGAGATGGCGTTTGAACGTTTGGAAATTGCAAAGTATTTTGATCGGATCTTCACCTGTGAAGAAGCAGGTGCAGGAAAGACGAAGCCGGATATTTATCTGCAGGCAGCGGAATATCTTGGAACCAGACCGGAAGAGACGTTGGTATTCGAGGATGTTATCCATGCAGTTCGCACTGCAAAAAGGCAGGATTCCAGGTTGTAGGAATCTATGATGAAGCAAGTAAGGATGATCAGGAAGAGATTCAGAGAGAAGCAGACTGCTATTGCAGAGACTGGAGGGAACTGATGAAAAAAGACAGCACTTACAATTGCCGGAAGCGATTCAAGCGGGGGTGCGGGAATTCAGGCAGACATTAAGACCATGCAGGCAAACGGAGTCTATGCAATGAGTGCGATCACAGCATTGACTGCACAGAATACGACAGGTGTTACCGGGATCATGGAAGTATCTCCGGAATTCCTGGAAAATCAGTTAGATGCGGTCATCACTGATATCCGTCCGGATGCAGTAAAGATTGGTATGGTATCATCTGAAAAGTTAATAAAACAATATCAAAGAAACTAAAAGAATACCATGCGGAAAATATTGTAGTTGATCCGGTTATGGTGGCAACAAGCGGATCCCGATTGATCAGTGAAAATGCGATTGAGACTTTAAAAACACAGTTGTTACCGATGGCATCCGTGATCACGCCGAATATCCCGGAAGCAGAAGTTCTTGCAGAGATGGAGATCCGGTCAGAAAAAGATATGGTGGAAGCAGCAAAGAAGATTAATGAAATGTATCATTGTGCAGTTTTGTGCAAAGGCGGACACAGTCTGAACGATGCCAATGATCTCTTATACCAGAATGGCAAAGCGACATGGTTCCGCGGAAAAAGAATCAATAATCCGAATACCCATGGAACAGGCTGTACTTTATCCAGCGCAATCGCCTCCAATCTTGCAAAAGGATACTCCCTGGAAGAATCCATTCATCGTGCGAAAGAGTATATCAGCGGTGCACTGGCCGCCATGCTGGATCTGGGGAAAGGAAGCGGACCGATGGATCATGGGTTTGAGATAAGAGGGAGATTTGGGATTTAATTCAGGAAGGCATGACTACCCGGACCTGCATAAAAAGTAGGAAGCCGTTCCTGTTCAGGTTCCGTCGGCGGGAAATACTAAAGCGTCAAAATTATGCTAAAACGGGCTTCCGAAATTTGCAACTCGCCATTCGGCTCAAACAGGCAAATTTCGAAAACCCAACGCATATTTGACGCTTAACTATTTCCAACACCTTCTTCACATTCACTGGAACGGCTTTCTACTTTTTATTCCGTGGGTGTCGAATGCCTTACGAATGAATGGCAAATGCGTAACCGTAGTGGCCTTCACCGGATTACACTTCCAGGCATTTCATTTATTAACATTCGCAGCCAGTCACGACTTGAAGGAAACAATAGATAAGGATTATTGTGAATGTGGAATGCCGTTAGAAACAGTTAGAGAGTCAGAAGCACCGTTAAAGGAACGAAGCGAACGTGTTTGAGGCGAACGCCGAGTTTGAGCGTAGTTCCTTTGCTTTTAGGTGATTCTGACTCTCTTAGTGTTTCTTATGGTATGGAACCTGAACAAGAAGCCTTATCTATTGTTTCCTTCAAGGACTGAGAGGCCGCTTCCCCAGTTAATAAATTAAATCCCAATTTAATACAAATAAATATACTTCGGAATCCCGTTCTCATACACCGTATTCATTTCACCCTGAATTAACGGCGTCAGATAATCCACCATCTTTTCCGTCACATCATTTCCCGCATCATTAATATAATCCGCAGGCACACTCTTGATCGCATTGGCAATATCGCATACTGGAAGTGCCTTGAATTCTGTAGCATAAGGCTTATCAGAAGTACGGATCACAGCAGCCATCATACCGGTTGCACCCTCGAGCGCATACTGGCAGGCGGTCTTTCCGAGCATTCTGGATTCCTGGATGTCGGTAGCACTTGCAAGATGTGCGGCGCAGCGCTGCATCAGGTTCAGTTCGATCGAACGTACCTTGCATCCGATCTCATTTCTGACAGCATCTTCCAGAACCTTTGCGGCACCGGCGATATAGCTGTGACCAAAGGAATCTACAGCAGAGCTCTGTACTTCTTCGGAAATATAACGGCCGTCTTTGTTCTTCACGCCTTCGCTGACAGCGATGATCACGGCATCCTGTTCTTCCAGTTTTGCTTTTACATCTTTTAAGAATGTATCAATGCTGAATGGTACTTCGCAGAGATAGATGAAGTCAGGTCCTTTCGCACCATTTGCACGGGCAAGGCAGGAAGCGGCAGTCAGCCATCCGGCGTCACGGCCCATGACTTCTACGATAGTTACTGCTTTAGTTGCGTATACGTGGCAGTCGCGTTCCAGCTCGGCAAATGTAGTTCCGATATATTTTGCGGCAGAACCAAAACCAGGACAGTGATCCGTTCCGCAGAGATCATTGTCGATGGTCTTAGGAGCACCGACAACCGTAATATCTGTGATTCCCTTGGCGTTCAGATATTTGGAAAGCTTGTCCACTGTATCCATGGAATCATTTCCACCGATATAGATAAAGCAGTCAATATTGTATTTTCTAAGAACAGAGATAATGGTCTCATATTCATCTGCACACACAGCAGGATCTTTTAATTTCACACGGCAGGAGCCGAGTGCAGAAGCAGGGGTCTGACAAAGAAGATCCAGTTCGGATACATTTGTAAGTTTAGTTTTCAGATCTATCAGGTTCTCAGTCAGCACTCCCTGGATTCCGTTGATCGATCCGTAAATCCTATCTACGGATGGGCTGGAAAGTGCGTTCTCAACTACTCCGGCAAGGGTTGCGTTGATTGCAGAAGTTGGTCCGCCGGACTGTGCAACTAGTAAGTTCTTCATATGATAATCTCCTAACTTTTTAAATTCAGTAAATATAGTATAACATAAACCAGGGGGATATGGTATAATAGAAATATATGTGAGTTTTTAAAAAGGAGAAACATTGGTATGGAATTGACAACAATCAGAGAATTGTATAAAAACAGAGATTCATACATGGATCAGAAAGTAACAATCGGAGGATGGGTAAGAAGTATCCGTGGATCCAAAGCATTCGGATTTATCGTAGTAAATGACGGAACCTTCTTTGAGCCTTTACAGGTTGTATACCATGACAAGATGGATAACTTTGCAGAGATTTCCAAGTTAAATGTCGGGGCAGCAGTGATCGTTACAGGTACGCTGGTAGCAACACCGCAGGCAAAGCAGCCATTTGAGATTCAGGCAGATACCGTAGAAGTTGAAGGAGCATCTGCACCGGATTATCCGCTTCAGAAGAAGCGCCACAGTTTTGAATATCTGAGAACGATCGCACATTTAAGACCTAGAACGAATACGTTCCAGGCAGTATTCCGTGTACGTTCTCTGACGGCATATGCGATTCACAAGTTCTTCCAGGAGAGAGGATTCGTATATGTGCATACACCACTGATCACAGGAAGTGATTGTGAGGGTGCGGGAGAGATGTTCCAGGTAACGACTATGGATCTGAATAATGTACCGAAGAATGAAGACGGAAGCGTAGATTATTCCAAAGATTTCTTCGGAAAAGAGACAAGCCTTACCGTAAGCGGACAGCTGAATGGAGAGACTTATGCACAGGCATTCCGTAACATTTACACATTCGGACCGACATTCCGTGCAGAAAACTCTAATACAACACGTCATGCGGCAGAGTTCTGGATGATCGAGCCTGAGATGGCATTTGCAGATCTGGACGACAATATGTTTGTTGCAGAAGCAATGTTAAAATATGTCATCAATTATGTACTGGAGAATGCACCGGAAGAGATGAATTTCTTCAATTCATTTGTGGATAAGGGACTTCTGGAGAGACTGCACAATGTAGTATCTTCTGATTTCGCAAGAGTGACATATACAGAGGCCGTTGAACTTCTTGAAAAACACAACGATAAATTTGAGTACAAAGTAACATGGGGAACAGATCTTCAGACAGAGCACGAAAGATATCTGACAGAAGAAGTCTTCAAACGTCCGGTGTTTGTGACGGACTATCCGAAGGAGATCAAAGCATTCTATATGAAGCTGAATGATGACGGCAAGACGGTTGCGGCAGTAGACTGTCTGGTGCCGGGAATCGGTGAGATTATCGGAGGAAGCCAGAGAGAGGATGACTACGATAAGCTGAAATCAAGAATGGACGAACTGGGACTGAAGGAAGAAGACTACAAGTTCTACATGGATCTTCGTAAATACGGTTCTACAAGACATGCAGGTTTCGGACTTGGTTTTGAGAGATGCGTAATGTACCTGACAGGAATGGGTAATATCCGTGACGTGATTCCGTTCCCAAGAACTGTCAATAACTGCGAACTGTAATGGTGGATAACGACACTTGAAAAAACTTATATAAAAAAATATATATGGGGGACGGGGGGGATTTTTTTGGAAAATCTCCCCGTCCCCTGTATAGAATCGAGGGGCAGTATGAATATATTAGTAGTAGACGATGAAAAAGGAAATCGCTGATGTAGTAGAACTTTTATCTTCAGAATGATCAGTACAAAGTATTCAAAATTTTTATAACGGCCAGGATGCACTGGATTGTATCAATAATATGAAGATCGACCTCGCGATCCTGGATATCATGCTTCCGGATATTGACGGTTTCCAGATACTGAAGCAGATCAGGCAGAAGTATACATTCCCGGTGATCATGCTGACGGCGAAGACGGAGTACATGGACAAGATCACAGGACTTACGCTGGGAGCAGATGATTACATTCCGAAGCCGTTCAATCCACTGGAATTAGTTGCGAGAGTGAAAGCACAGCTTCGCAGATATACACAATACAACGAAGGAACCAAGGAAGAAGGCGATGTGCTGGACTTCGGAGGATTACTTTTGAACCGTACGTCTCATGAATGTGTATACAATGAAGTGCCGCTGACACTGACTCCGATAGAATTTGACATCCTTTGGCTTCTATGTGAGAACCGGGGAAAGGTCATAAGCTCGGAAGAGTTATTTGAGAAAGTATGGCATGAGAAATATTATAAGAACAGTAACAACACGGTGATGGTGCATATCCGTCATCTCCGCGAGAAGATGAGTGCACCGACAGGCAAGTCTGATTTTATCAAGACTGTGTGGGGAGTGGGCTATAAGGTTGAAGAATAATTATCGGAAATTGAAATTCAGTATCCTCCTGCAGACAGTGCTGGTTACAGCACTTACCGTTTTGGTAGGAGGGGTACTGCTCAAATTTGTGATCGATGGAATTTATAATGACAGTTTTGCCAGGTTTTTTGTAGATGCTCTGGTGTTTCTGAATGTAAATGAAAAGACGGCGATCCACCTCTATTGGAAACTGGTCGGAGATAACAAGACATTCTATATGATCGTTGGTTATCTGATCCTTTTTGCGCTTTTCTTTTATGTGGCACTTTCCCAGATGACTAAATATCTGGATCAGATCGATCACGGAATTGAAAATATCATCTCGGAATCAACAGATCCCATCCACCTGATTACAGAATTAAAGCCTATCGAGATCCGGTTAAATGAGATCAAAGCGACATTGAAACGGCAGGAGCTGGAAGCAACGGAAGGTGAAAAGAAGAAAAATGACCTGGTACTTTTTCTGGCACATGATCTGAAGACACCTCTGACTTCCATTGTGGCATATCTTACGATGCTGGAAGATCATCCGGACATGCCGGAAGAAGAACGAGAAGCATATACACATATTGCCCTGGAAAAATCCATCCGGCTGGGTGAACTGATCAACGAATTCTTTGACATCACCAGATATAATCTTCAGAACATTGAACTGGAACCGGTAGAGATTGATCTTACGATGATGCTGGAACAGCTGGCAGACGAATTGTACGGAGTTCTGCAGGAGAAGAAACTGACCTGTGAAGTGGATGTAGAAGAAGATCTGATGATCTACGGAGATCCGGACAAGCTCGCAAGAGTATTTGATAATATCTTAAGAAATGCAATTGCTTACTGCTATGCAAATACGGAGATCCGGATTGAAGCAAAGATAAAGGACGGGGATATCGAGATCACATTTACCAATGCAGGAGATAAGATTCCGGGTGATATGCTTCAGACAATATTCGAAAAATTCTACCGTGTGGATGGTTCCAGATCAACGGGAACCGGCGGCGCAGGTCTCGGACTTGCAATCGCCAAACAGATCGTGGAGCTGCATGGGGGCAGAATTCTGGCAAAAAGTGATGACAATCAGACGCAGTTTGTCGTGACATTGCCATCGAAGGAAAAGACAGAACAGAAAGAAGGAAGCAAGGATGAAGTTCATACACATCGCAGACTTGCATTTAGGGGCAAAACCGGACGCGGGAAACGCCTACAGTCAAAATAGAGAACAGGAACTTTGGGACAGCTTTCGGGATATCATAACAATCTGTAACCAGAAGAAGACAGATCTGTTGCTGATTGCCGGAGATCTGTTTCACAGACAACCCCTGTTAAGAGAATTAAAAGAAATGAATTCCATACTGGAGATGCTGGAACATACGGAGGTGGTCATGATTGCCGGCAATCATGACTATATTAAGAAAAATTCTTATTACAGGACATTTTCCTGGGCACCGCATGTGCATATGATCTGTTCGCAGGAGATAGACTGTGTGGAACTTGACCGAATCCAGACGGCTGTCTATGGATGCAGTTATCATTCCAGAGAAATCCATGATCCGGTCTACGATCATGCAGTCCCGGAAGGACGGCAGAAATATGAAATATTGCTTGCGCACGGTGGTGATGAGAAACATATTCCGATCAAGAGCAATCAGATTATGACACTTGGCTATGATTATGTGGCATTCGGTCATATTCATAAACCACAGCTGTTGGTGGAAAACAGGATGGCGTATGCCGGTTCGCTGGAACCGACGGATACAGGAGATATCGGGAGGCATGGCTATATCGAGGGAAGAATTACCGGAAAAGGCTGTCAGATCCGGTTTGTACCACATGCGTTGCGGGAATACAGAAACTGCGAGGTAAAGGTGGATAAATCTGTAACCGGTCATGTACTGAGGCAGAAAATTACAGATATGATCGCAGAGCAGGGAATGCAGCATATGTATAAGATCACATTAACCGGATATCGTGATCCGGATATCTGGTATGAGTTGGATCATATGGATCCTATGGTAATGTAGTGGAGATTACGGATCATACAAAGCCGGCGTATGATTTTACAAAATTAAAAAAATGAAAATAAAGGAAATATTCTTGGGCAATACATTGACAGCCTGGAGGGGTATCCGGCAGACAGCCTGGAGTATCAGGCACTCTGTGAGGGAGTACGGGCGTTGATGGAGACAAGAAGAGGCTAGAACCGAAAATGCAGATTAATGAATTATTGTTAAAAACTTTGGAAAATTTCATGACCGGCAGATCAATCTGGAAGAAGGAATCAATCTGATCCATGGGGAAAATGAATCAGGAAAATCTACGATCCATACCTTTATCAAAGGGATGCTCTTCGGAATCGAACGGGGAAGAGGAAGAGCAGCGCAGAATGATACATTCAGCATCTATGAACCGTGGGACAATCCGAATTATTATTCCGGAACATTGAAATTTGCAAGCGGAGGGAAACATTTCCGTATTGAAAGAAATTTTGATAAATATTCCAAAAAGGCAGAGCTTGTCTGTATAGAGGATGGAGAGGTCCTTTCTGTAGAGGACGGGGATCTGCGGATGCTGCTTGGAGAGATGAATGTTGACCGTTATGAGAATACGGTTTCCATGAGCCAGAGAAATGCACAGATGGGCGAAAGTATGGCGATGGAATTGAAAAATTACGCGACAAATTATTATACTTCAGGCAATGGAGAGATCGATCTGAATGGGGCGTTGGAACAGCTGAAAGGCAGGAAGAAGGTTCTGGAAAATGAGATTCGCATGGAGATGTCCAGAAAGCAGCAGAAGCGTGAAAAACTGGAACAGGAAGTCTCGTTTATCTGGCGTGATGTTCATCATCTGGAGGAGGAACTCGACCGGGTGGAGGAAGAACTGGAGTACAGAGCCGGAAAAGAGGAAGAAAAACGGAAAGAACGGCAGCTGGAAGGCGAACATGGAAAAGGTGTCATGGATGAGATCCGTCCGGAAAAATGGAGAATCCATCCGATGGAGATACTGATATTCGCACTTGTTATCGTGGCTGCAGTGATCATACTTTCGAGACCATGGAATTATCTGGTGGCGATTGTACTGTTCCTTGCATTTGGCCTGTATGTATGGAACCGGATGAAAGTCGGAAAGAAACAGGTAAAGACGGAACCGGAGATCATTTTGGAAGAGATCACGCAGGAAGAAGAAAAGGTTCCGATCGAGAAGTTACGGTGGGAAAAGGCCCATATTACAGAAGAACTGAAAGAAAAAACAATTCAGTATGATAATCTTGGAGAGCAGCTGGCAGAATTGGATGAGATCAATGAACAATCCCGAGAATACGAAATGAAACGCCAGGCAGTTCAGATGGCAGCAGAGCATCTGGAGCAGCTGTCAGGAGCAATGCGCGGATATTTGAAAAGAGATCTGAATGAGAAGGCTTCTGCGATCATCCGTGAGATCACTGGGGGAAAATATACAAAGCTCGTCACAGATGAAAAACTTCATGTATCGCTTGTGACAGACGAAAAACTGGTGGAGATTGAACAGGTAAGCCGGGGAACAGTAGAACAGATCTATCTGGCATTGCGTATGGCGGTCGGAGAACTGTTGTGCGAAGAAGAGATGCCAGTGATTCTGGATGATGTGTTTGCATATTACGATGAAGAGAGAATGCTGCAGACACTTAAGTGGCTGAAAGCACATAAGAAACAGGTGTTGTTGTTTACCTGTCAGAAGAGAGAAGAACAGGTGATGAAGGAAGCGGGAATTGCTTATCATAAAATAGAACTATAACGTGTTGAATTGAAGTAAGATAGAAAATAAAAATGCTGCCGGGAATTTCCAGGCAGCATTTTTAGAATCTTAAACTTCTTCGCCATTTTTATATTTAGTAACAACATTCTGAATTCTTTCAATCGGATTCAGGATGCTGCTGATAGAACCGTCATGGTTCAGTGTATCAATAACAAGTGCGATATATTTGCTCATGTCACAGTTGATATAATATGGACGTTCCAGAAGTTCCGGTGTCTGATAGATTAAGTTGGTAGTCAGAACAGCATCCAGGATACCTTCTTCATATGCCTGGTCAAATTTCTCCAGTCCGTTTGTGAACAGACCGAATGTAGCGGCACAGAAGATACGTTTTGCCTTGCGTTGTTTTAACTGGCGGGCAACATCTAACATACTGTCACCGGAAGAAATCATATCATCCAGAATGATTACATCTTTTCCTTCTACGGACGATCCGAGGAACTCATGGGCAACGATTGGGTTACGTCCGTCTACCACACGCGAGAAGTCACGACGTTTGTAGAACATACCCATATCAAGATTAAGTACATTGGCAAGATAGATTGCACGTCCTGTAGCACCTTCATCCGGGCTGATCGCCATCATGTGTTCGCTGTCGATCTGAAGGTCTTTGAATGTACGGAGAAGACCTTTGATGAACTGGTAAGTCGGACGGATTGTCTCGAATCCATTTAATGGAATCGCATTCTGTACACGAGGATCGTGTGCATCAAAAGTAATAATGTTGTCAACACCCATGCGGACAAGCTCCTGAAGAGCAAGTGCACAGTCCAGAGATTCACGGCTGCCTCTCTTGTGCTGACGGCTTTCATATAAGAATGGCATAATGACGTTGATACGACGTCCTTTTCCACCTACTGCAGCAATAATACGTTTCAAGTTCTGAAAATGATCGTCAGGGGACATATGATTTACATTTCCTGTCAGTGAATATGTCAGGCTATAGTTACATACATCGACCATAAGATAAAGGTCTTTACCACGAACAGATTCGTTGATGATACCCTTGGCTTCACCAGAACCAAAACGTGGAACTTTTTGCATCAATAAGTATGTGTCTTTCTCATAGCCTGTGAAAGCAACATCGTTCTTATGAACATGTCCATCTTCCTTTCTCCATTTTACGAGATAGTCATTAACCTTTGCTCCCATCTCTGTACAACCGTCAAGAGCAATCAGTCCAAGTGCTCCTACCGGTATATTCTCAAGATTACGATCGTTACGGCGTAACATCATTAGTACCTCCCAGGTTTAATAATTTTTTTTGGATACGGATATCATCACCGGTAATACGCAGAATGGTGTAATTACTGCTGATGCGTGAAAATGTCCGTTCCGAGTAAATAGTTTTTATATCATCCAATGCAAGGTTGGTAGATATTATAGTTGATTTCTGTCTCAATATACGTTCATTCAGACAAATGAACAGCTGGGATACAGTGAATGAATTCGGCAGTTCTGTTCCCAGATCATCAATGATCAGTAAGTCACAGTCGTAGATATGTTCAAATACATCAGAATCCTTGTTCTGCCGTTTCCCAAATGTGTTCTCTGCAAGGATATCAAAAAGTCCGGCTGCTGTAAAGTAGATAACGGAATAAGCTGAATCCATTAACTCCTTTGCAATGCAGTGGGAAAGAAAAGTCTTTCCGACACCGGTGTCTCCATACAATAGTATGTTATGAAATTCTTCAGAGAATGTATCTACGAAGTTGTGACAGACATTTAATGCGGTTTCCATGGATTCCAGAGAAGACCGTCCGGTAAGAGGATCGATATGATTTCTGGAATAATAGGTCAGAGAACAGGTTGAAAAGTTCTCTTTGTCAAGGATATCTTTGAGATTGGATTGTGTGTATAAATAGTCTACAATCGCTTTTTTGAAACAGTGACATTTGTGTGTGCCAATGTAACCGGTATCCTTACAGTCAGGACACTGGTAATGCATTTCCAGATAATTGGCGGGCAGACCGTGTGATTTTAACAGTGCAGGTTTTCGGGCAGAGAGTTCTTCGATCTCTGACTTTAATGAAGATAAAGCAGTCTGGTCTCCGTCCAAAAGCAGCCTTGCCTTTTTCACACTTAAAGAGGAGATGGAATGATCCATTTCCTCTAATTCAGGAATGAGAGCGTATGCCTTCTCATAGCGCTTTCTGAGCTGAAATTCATTATCCAGTTGTTTTTGTTCATAAGTACGCATTAAGTGATCGTACTGAGAATTGGAAAGTGCCATGTAATGGAAACTCCTTTATACCTAAGTATGCAAGAAAAACTGTCAGGGACAGGCTCTCTTGCATTCATATAATAAAATCTGATATGTATAATTTATTGCTGAACCAGACGGCGTTCCAGATCGTTCATATCATAGGAACGGCCATCGAAGTTATTGAACTTATTATTCTGGCTGTTTACAGGTTTCTGAGTCTGCTGTTGTCTCTTGCGTTCTTTTGCCAGTTCTTTTGCACGTTCTTTCTCTTTGCGGTAGTCAGCATCAACCGCATCGATATCTTTCAACTGACGGACGTTCTTGTCCTTCCAGCGCTTCAGAATGGAATCGGTGTAATCAAAGCTTGGCTGATGAATGGAATTCATCGTGCGGTCGCAGGCTTCAAGGATGACTTCCAAAGCGAATCCATATTCTTCTGACCACTTGCGGATATAGGCAATCTCGGAGGCAGCAGGACCACGTCCTTTGATACCATATGCATTCAGGACACAATAACAGTTTTTATTATAGAGAAATGAACTTGTCTTGGCAAGGTTCACAGTTGTTATGTTTTCTTCATGCCACGATAAGGCCACCTTATTAATATAATGCATACTCTTGTGACCATTCTCGACACAGTATTCAATCAGATATTCAATAAGTTCAGCTGACATATTCAGTGTATCATAAAAATAAGTAATCTGGTCAATATCAGTAGCAGAAAGTGTCTTTCCGAGGTACTGCTCTGCTACGAACAGTAATTCTTTGAACTCTGCACGTTCTTTGCGGCTGCGGTACTGCTGGATGTTCGTTGTAGACGCCAAAGCTGCAGAGTCAGAGACAGAGTCTGCAGGTATGGAAGATGTCATATAGCCGGACTGCACATCGTGTAATCCAGAAGAGGCTGCCGGTGAAGGAGCCGTGCTCTTTGGTGAGGGATCATCCGGAGTGTCATCCAGATAATCGAGCAGTCCTTCGCTTTTCCAGTATCTCAATGCACGAAGGATATCTTTCTCGGTGCATTCAAGAAGATCAGCCAGTTCGGAGACAGAAAGATATCCGGAGGACTGATTCATATGACGGAGAAGCAGGAGATATACTTTGACATACTCTCCATTCGCTCTGACCATATAATGGTCAATAAATTCATTATCCAGTACAGTTGCATTCGTCTGTACATATTTTGTGAGTTTTAATTCCTTCATAATAATTCCCCGTCCTCCCCGGAACCTTTGTATCGTTCGTTTCATTGTAGACACATTATAGCACCGGGGAGCCGGGGAAAAAAGAAATTTTTGAGCCGAAATCCGACTTTTTTGTGGATAAAATTGTGTGGATAATGTGGATAACTAGCGGGTAAGCAGGTTTTCCCCAATGTTTACAACGTTTCCAGCTCCCATAGTTATCAACACATCCCCTTTCTGGCATCTGTCCAGACAGAAAGATTCAATCTCTTCGAAGCTTGGGAAATAGTAAGCATCGCATCCTTTTTTCTTTAATTCTTCTGCGATCATCTCAGAGGACATGCCCAGAGTATCTGTCTCACGGGCTGCATAGATGTCTGCGAGGATCACATGGTCGGCATGTGTCAGGGCATCTACGAACTCAGGGAATAACGCTTTGGTACGTGTATAAGTATGCGGCTGGAAGATACACCAGACTTCTTTGTGCGGATATTCCTTTGCCGCTGTTAACGTAGCGTTGATCTCTGTCGGATGGTGTGCATAATCATCGATGATCGTAAATCCGTTGACTTCACCTTTGTATTCAAAACGACGGTCAGTGCCGTGGAAGGACTTCAGACCTTCTTTGATCTTGCTGAAAGGAACTCCGAGAAGATCAGCGACTGCGATTGCAGATAATGCATTGGATACATTGTGGTCTCCGTTGACAGATAAGGAGATTCGGTCGATAAATTCCCCGGATTTTATCAGGTCAAAGGAAGCTTCACCCTTCTTGTCGTGGAGAATGTTGGTTGCACTGTAGTCAAGGGAGCTGTCGTTGCCGTAACGGATCACACGGCAGTCAAGGTCTGCAGTGATCTCTTCCAGATCAGGAATGTTATCATTGATGACCAGGGTTCCGTCCTTCGGAAGTAATTTAGCGAAACGATGGAAGGAATTACGGATATCAGCCAGATCCTTGAAGAAATCCAGATGATCTTCGTCAATATTCAGGATCACACCGATCTTCGGGAAGAAATGCAGGAAACTGTTCGTGTATTCGCATGCTTCGGTAACAAAGTATTCAGAGTCGCCCACACGGATATTTCCGCCGATGGCTTTCAGGATTCCGCCTACGGAGATCGTAGGGTCCAATTCTCCGGCGAGAAGAATGTGTGAAAGCATCGAAGTTGTGGTTGTCTTTCCGTGAGTACCTGAGATTGCGATCGGCATATCATAGTTTGTCATCAACTGTCCGAGTAATTCCGCACGGGTCAACATAGGAAGCTTCTGCCTTACTGCTTCGGCATATTCTTCGTTATCCGGATGGATAGCTGCTGTGTATACAACTACATCAATGCCGGGAATAATATTAGAAGCTTTCTGTCCGTAGAATACCTTTGCACCCATCTGCTCAAGGTGATCTGTAAGGGCAGATTCTTTATTATCGGATCCGGAAATAGTGAAGCCTTCTTTTAAAAGAATCTCTGCAAGACCGCTCATGCTGATTCCGCCGATTCCGATAAAGTGTACGTGTATAGGGGTTTCAAAATTAATTTTATACATAATATACCATCCTTTATGCTCATTTTGGTAAAAATATCATCATAAAAACTACATGTTCTTCATATTATTATAAACATATATCAAAAAAAATCCAACCCGTAAGTTTTTGTAATAAATTTAACAAAAAGATTGCGGAAATGTTTGAAAAATTGTAAAAATTGTTAGCAACATGGGAGGAAGTATGATATAATAAAAAAGCAAGACTACTGAGAAGGGGTGATGACATGAGGAAAAAGGAAATGATAGCAATGTTGCTGGCAGGAGGACAAGGCAGCAGACTTGGAGTTCTCACAGCAAAAGTTGCAAAGCCGGCCGTTGCATTTGGTGGTAAGTACCGCATTATTGACTTTCCACTCAGCAACTGCATTAATTCGGGAATCGATACGGTAGGTGTATTGACACAGTACCAGCCATTAAGGTTGAATGCACATATAGGGATTGGTATTCCATGGGATCTTGACAGGAATTACGGAGGCGTAACAGTGCTTCCGCCATATGAGAGAAGTGGAAGCAGTGAATGGTACTCCGGAACTGCGAATGCGATCTATCAGAACCTGGATTATATGGAGCAGTTTGATCCGGATTATGTTCTGATCTTATCGGGAGATCATATTTATAAGATGGATTATGAGGTGATGCTGGATTATCATAAGGCACATAATGCCGATGTAACGATTGCGGCAATGCCTGTACCGATGGAAGAGGCGAGCCGTTTTGGAATCGTTATCGCAGACGAGGATGGAAGAATTCAGGAGTTCCAGGAAAAGCCGGCAGAGCCGAAGAGTAATCTGGCATCCATGGGAATTTACATTTTCTCATGGAAAGCGTTGAAGGAAGCGCTTGAGACATTGAAGGACGAGCCGGGATGTGATTTTGGAAAACATATCATTCCGTATTGTCACAATAAAGGCGAGAGATTATTTGCATATGAATATAACGGATATTGGAAAGATGTAGGAACATTGGGATCATATTGGGAGGCCAATATGGAACTGATCGATATTATTCCGGAATTTAATTTGTATGAAGAATTCTGGAAGATATATACCAACAGTGAGATCCTGCCGCCACAGTATATTTCCGCACAGTCTGTGATAGAAAGAAGCATTATCTGTAACGGGGCAGAAGTGTATGGAGAGGTACATAACAGTATTATAGGATCCGGCGTTATTATAGGAGAAGGTTCTGTTATCAAGGATTCTATTATTATGAAAGACGCCAGAATTGGAAAGAATTGCGTGGTAGATAAGGCGATCATTGCTGAAAATTGTGTTGTCGGAGATAATGTTACATTTGGTATCGGAAGCGATGTGCCGAACAAATTAAAACCGGCGATCTATTCCTTTGGACTGGTTGCTGTGGGTGAAAAATCCGTGATACCGGATGGCGTACAGATTGGAAAGAATACTGCTGTCAGTGGCGTAACATCCAAAGAAGATTACCCGGATGGAGTATTGGAAAGTGGCGAAACATTGATAAAGGCAGGTGGACAGGCATGAGAGCAGTTGGAATTATTTTAGCAGGTGGTAACAGCAACAAGATGCGTGAACTGACACATAAGAGAGCAGTAGCGGCGATGCCGATCGCAGGAAGCTACAGAGCAATTGACTTTGCGCTCAGCAATATGTCAAACTCTCACATTCAGAAGGTGGCAGTTCTGACGCAGTACAATGCACGTTCACTGAATGAACATCTGAATTCCTCAAAATGGTGGGATTTCGGAAGAAAACAAGGGGGGCTTTATGTATTTACCCCGACGATCACAGCGGAGAACGGATACTGGTATCGCGGAACGGCAGATGCGATATACCAGAATCTGGATTTCTTAAAACGTTGTCATGAACCTTATGTTATTATTACATCAGGTGATGCAGTATATAAGATGGATTATAACAAAGTGCTGGAATATCATATTGCAAAGAAAGCAGATATTACAGTTGTTTGTAAAGAACTTGGTCCGAACGAAGATGCGAGCCGTTTCGGAACAATCAAAATGAATGATTCTATGCGCATTGAAGAATTCGAAGAGAAGCCGATGGTGGCACAGTCACAGATTGTATCAACGGGTATCTATGTAATCAGAAGACGCCAGCTGATCGATCTGATCGAACGTTGCGCAGAAGATGACAGACATGATTTTGTGACCGATATTCTCATCAGGTATAAGAATCTGAAGAAAATCTACGGTTATAAAATAAAAGATTACTGGAGCAACATTTCAACAGTGGATGCATATTATCAGACAAATATGGATTTCCTGAAGCCAGAAGTACGGGAGTATTTCTTCCGGACACAGCCGAGCATCTATTCCAAGGTCAGTGATCTGCCGCCGGCAAAGTATAATCCGGGATCCATGGTTAAGAACAGTCTTGTGGCAAGCGGAAGCATTATTAATGGAACAGTCGAGAATTCGATTCTTTTCAAGAAGACATTCGTGGGGAACAACTGTGTCATTAAGAATTCCATTATTTTGAATGATGTCTATCTCGGAGATAATGTATATATTGAGAATTGCATTGTGGAAAGCAGAGATACGATTCGGGCAAATACACGTTATGTTGGTGAAAATGGTGTGAGAGTAGTCGTAGAAAAAAATGAGAGGTATGCACTTTAAGAGAAAATGGTGCAAAGGCTAGAAGAAAGGGGCTAGAAAAATGCAGATTACAGATGTACGCGTGCGTAAAGTAGCAAAGGAGGGCAAGCTGAAAGCTGTCGTTTCCATTACCATGGATGAGGAATTTGTGGTACATGACATTAAGGTGATTGAAGGAGAGAAGGGACTCTTTATTGCGATGCCTAGCAAGAAAGCTGTGGATGGGGAATATAGAGATATTGCACATCCGATCAATTCAAGAACAAGAGAGCGCATTCAGAATTTCATCCTTGAGAAATATGAAGAAGCATTGGCAGAGGATGCAGCAGAAGCATAGATGGTATATGTATCGGCGAAAAAAAGGAGCAGGAATTTCCTGTTCCTTTTTTGAAATGTTGTGTGTCAGAACAAGCTGTCAGCAGTTTGTTTAAAAATGTCTTATGACAGTTATTTTTTATCGGTAAAAATTACACAGGATCATTTGTTAACTGAAAATGCATAGTCTTATGTGTAATCGGGTGCTTAAAATCTAGTTTATAAGCACACAGCCGGATTGTCTGCCAGCCCGTGGTGTCAGAAAGTTCCTGATTATATTTGGTATCTCCAACAATCGGACAACCGACAGATGCGAGTTGTACACGGATCTGATGATGGCGGCCGGTATCCAGATGGATTTCCAGCTCGA
>ENA-OPZD01000098-OPZD01000098.1-human-gut-metagenome-genome-assembly--contig:-NODE-98-length-33497-cov-4.027749_pt1 | contig 33497 bp, 50 predicted proteins | sample MGYA00242479_ERZ504495 | MGnify/ENA primary metagenome ERZ504495 (study PRJEB26092, sample SAMD00036286) | human gut metagenome | host: Homo sapiens | study: EMG produced TPA metagenomics assembly of... | reverse complement strand
GTGTTGTTTGCGATGCGATGGTGTACGCAATGGTGCACTTATGCGAAGACCCCGCCACCCGTCGATGGCAGGGCCTTCATTCAAGCCGTTATCGCAGGACTCACTTGGTGTGAGCCGGCTGGATGGCGGAGCGGTAGGTGCGGCCGCGGTAGTTACCGCAGCTCGGGCAAGCCATGTGCGGCAGGGCCGGAGCACCACAGTTCGGGCAGTTCACGGTCGCAGCAGCGGTGGCCTTCCAGTTCGCGCGACGCGAATGCGTGTTGGCGCGCGAGGTCTTGTACTTAGGCAGTGCCATTTGAGTATCCTCTATTTCGTTCGAACAATTGAGCTTAAGCGTCCGTTATCTTAACGCACGGCTCGTACAAACTTCGTTCAGGCGCGCGTCACTCGGCCTGCTCGCCGTTCTGCTCGGCCTCGAGCTGGGCTTTGAGCCCCGCCAATCCGGCAAAACGGATATCCGTCACATCGTGATGATGGTCGGGATCCTCGTTCAGATCGGCACCGCACTGCGAGCACAGACCCCTGCAATCCGGTCGGCACAGTGGTTGCAACGGCAGCGATTCGACCAGCGTGTCGCGGATCATCGCCTCGATGTCCGCGAATGCGCCGTTCTCCAGCAGCGGATACGTGTCTTCCGACTCGTCCTCGCCGGCGATGATGTCGATTTCGTCGTCCTTCTTGCTCTTGCCGCCCTTGCCGTTGGCCTTGTCCTGACCCGACTCGTACGGGAAGAACACCGTCACATCAACCGGCCAGTCCTCGTCAATCGGCTTCAGGCAGCGCGTGCACTCGCTGACGAATGGCGCGACCAGGCGGCCGGTGAAGATCAGGCCGTCCACAATCGAATCGAACTGCCCGCTCACGTGTACGGGCTCACCTTCCTTGATGCCGACAATGCTGTCGCCAATGCCGGAAGGTGCCGGGAAATCGGCGTCAATCGGCTTGGATTGACCGGCGCGCGAAGCAATCTGCGCTACCGGAATGGCCCACGGGGAATCTTCAACTCGTGCCATGGTATGTTCTTGGTGCCTTTCGTATGTTGGCTGGAGTTATTCGTTACTGGCGTTATTCGCGTTACTGATGTTGCCGGCGTTGCTGGCGTTACTGGGCTTCGGGATAGTCGTTCAGCGTCAGGTGCGGCATCTGTTCGCGGGCCGCGCGCTGGCGCTCTTCCAGCACGTTAAGACCGGCCTGCACATCCTGACTGAGTTTGCCGAGCTGCTGGGACAGCCCTTCCATCACCGTAGTGCAGTACTGGTCCGCGCCTTGGGTCAGATGGTCGGCTTTGGTCTGTGCCTGGTCAAGAATCGCGCGCGCTTTCTGCCGTGCAAGCTCGGTGACGTTCTCTTGGCCGGCCAGGAACTGTGCCTGTTCGTTGGCGTCCCTGATCATGTTGGCTGCGCGGCTTTGTGCGGAGGCGACGATGGCGTTGGACTGGGTCTGTGCCGATTCCAGACGGCGCTCGGCCTCGCGCATGAGGGCGGAGGCGCGCTCCAACTGCACCGGCAGCATTTTCTTCAACTCGGAAAGCTGGTCGGTGAATTCGTCGCGGTCAACCTTCACCATGCCGGGGGCGAATATGCTGGACTTCGCTTCGCCCAGTGCCGCCTCGAGCTGGTCGATGATGTCATACACCGTGGTGAATTCCTCGTGGCTCTTGACCGTGGCCGGGTCGTCGTCCGTGGTTTCTCGCAGGTCGGGCATTTCGTTCATGAACGAGGGGCGAATGCCGGCGGCCTGAGCGGTCTGAGCCTGTGCCCGGGTCTGCTGAGCTGCTTGGGCCTGCGCTTTGGCCTGCATTTGTGCCGGAGTAGGGGTAGGCGCGGCGGGCGGCGATCCGGCGAGAACATCGGCCTCTTCGGTGGGTGCCGGCGCGGCTTGCGTAGACGCGGGCGGTTCCGGGGCGGACGGCTCCGGAGTGGACGATGCGGCGTCCGCATTCGGTTTGGTCAGATCGACGTATCCAGTAGGGTGGTCATCGCTCATAGTCATTAGTGCATCAGTCCTTCCGCTGACGTTCCTCGGCCAGGGCATCGGCCAGCATCGGCACGACGCAATCGGGCACCATGCCGGTCACGTCGCCTCCATGGCGGGCCACGTCCTTGACGATGGAACTGGAGATGTGTTCAAGAATCGGATCGGCCGGCAAAAACAGGGTTTCGATGCCAGCGAGCTTGCGATTGACCAGCGCCATGCCGAGCTCGGCTTCATAGTCGCCGTTCTGGCGCAGACCCTTGATGATAACGGTGGCGCCGACCTTCTTGCAGTAGTCGGTGATCAGGCCGTCGGTGGAAGAAACGGTGACGTTCTTGCAACCGGCTTTGTCAAGGGCGCGGCGGATCACGTCGACTCTGGTGGCTTCGGAAAACATCGGTGTTTTCGCGGCGTTGACGGCCACCACCACATGCACCTCGTCGAAAAACCGCGCCGAGCGCTCGATTACATCCAAGTGTCCGGCGGTAACGGGGTCATACGAGCCGGGGCATACTGCGATAGTCATGCTTTATAGCCTACCGCTAGTGGTGTGCTTCGTGCTGCCGAGCGTGCATTGTTGTCGCGTCGGCGTATGAGGCAGTGTGTGCGGTGCCGTATGTGGCGTCGGTGTGGCGTCGTGTGCGGCATTGTATGTGGCATTGTATGTGGCGGGGTGGCGTGATGCGCGACATGGGTGTGTGGAGGTGTGCGGATTACGCGCCAATGGGTTTCGCGGGTAACGACGGGAATCTATGATGGAGTGCAGTCGAATCGTTGAATACGAGGAAAGAAGTGCACCATGACTTTTGCCGAGATGTTCGTTGATGATGCCGAACCGCTGCGCAACCCGGACCAAGGTGCCGGCACGTCGGTGCTGGAGCGTCCGGAGACCAAGGAGTCGCCGGTTCGTGACGATGGTGGCGACGCCGATCGTTTTGCGCACTACGTATCCAAGGACCGTATCGCTGAATCGCGTGCGACCGGCCGCCCGGTGGTGGCCCTGTGCGGTAAGGTTTGGGTGCCCAAGCACGATCCGTCCAAGTACCCGGTTTGCCCCGACTGCAAGCGGATTTACGAGGAAATGACGCGCTAAAGGTGGTACTTGGCTCCCCTCAGCGAGGGGAGCCAAAATGGTCACCGAGCCGAAATCTCGTCGATCAGCTTGAGCTCCTCGTCGCTGAAGTGGGTGTTCTTCAGTGCGCCGATGTTGTCGAGAATCTGCTGCGGCTTGGAGGCTCCGGTCAGCACGGAGGTCACCTTGCCGTCGTGCAGCAGCCATGCCAGGCTCATCTCGGCCAGCGTCTGGCCGCGTTCGGCGGCCAGATTGTTCAGGTCCACAACCTGCTTGTGCAGTTTCTCGGTCAGGGCGGAATCGTTGAGGAATCGCGGATCGTGAGCCATGCGGCTGTCGGCCGGAATGCCGTTGAGATAGCGGTTGGTCAGCAGGCCCTGAGCCAGCGGGCAGAAGGTGATAAGGCCTTTGCCCAGCTTGAAGGCGGTCTCTTTCAGGCCGTTCTTTTCAACGGTGCGGTCGAGGATGTTGTACTTGTTCTGGTTGATGATGAACGGCACGTGCAGTTCTGCCAGAATTGCGGCGGCCTTTTCCATCGTCGGACCATCGTAGTTGGACAGACCCACGTACAGGGCCTTGCCGGAGTTCACGGCCTGAGCCAGCGCGCCCATCGTCTCCTCAAGCGGGGTTTCCGGATCCGGGTGGTGGTGGTAGAAGATGTCCACATAATCCAAGCCCAAGCGTTCCAGCGACTGGTCGAGGCTGGCGAGCAGGTACTTGCGGCTGCCGAGGTCGCCATAGGGGCCTGTCCACATTTCGTAGCCGGCCTTGGTGGAGATGACGAGTTCGTCGCGGTGATGCTTGAAGTACTTGGCGAGCAGCAGTCCGCAGTTCTTCTCTGCCTGGCCGGGCTCGGGGCCGTAGTTGTTGGCTAGGTCGAAGTGGGTGATGCCGTTGTCGAAGGCGGTGAAGACCAGGGACTTCATCTGGTCGAATGGCGTGATGTCGCCGAAGTTGTGCCAGAAGCCAAGTGAGACGGCCGGCAACTTGAGGCCGGAGGTGCCGGCACGGTTGTAGGTCATCGTGTCGTAACGGTGCGGGTTGGGGGCATAGATGGCGGTTGGCTCGAACATTGAGTCTCCTTACAATGTCATTCTTGTTCTTACGAATGCTTACCTGCGATGGGCAGACCGACGCCGATTGAGCGGTATTCGTAAGTGTTCTTGGATACTATGGTTCCAGTTCAAGTGAACTTGAATGCAAACGGCTGCGATGCTTCGGCGTGTTGCCGCAGTAAGGAGTCATGATGTCCTACACCATTCGTCAGGTGGCCACGCAGTTCCATATGCAGCCCTCTACGCTGCGCTATTACGAGGATCAGGGATTGCTGACCAACGTGGAGCGCACCGAAACCGGCCAGCGCATATACGAAGACTGCCATATCGACCGTCTGCGCGCGATTTGCTGCTTCAAGAACGCCGGCATGACCATTGACGATCTTAAAAAGTTCTTCGTGTATGAGTCCAATGAGCCCGAGCATATCGATGAAATCCTTGATCTGCTGGAATCTCGCCGCGAATCCTTGGACGAGCAGCGCCGAGCCCTCAACGAGGCGGCCATGCACGTGCAGCGCAAGCTCCATTACTATGGCGACATCAAGCGTGCCATCGACGCCGGTGAAGACTGGCCGGATTGGCGCGAGTACAAAAACCGCGCCTATTCCATTGAATGCTGAGACCATCGAATGCTGAAACCATCGAGTGCTGAGCTGGATGCCGGCTGGGCACTAAGACCGATGCGCGTCGATCGTGGGCGCGTCTATCCGAGTAAGGCCTTGCTCGGCAGTGCGCGGTCGAGCAGCCAGACAACGAGCGATATCACGAAGAACGCTATGGCCAGCTTGCCGCAGCTAATGCCGAACCCTTGCCAGCCGAGTGCGTCGAGGTTGATGAAGTCGTACGGATACGGACTGCCGCCGGCCGCCGGTCCGGACCCCGGCCAAATCGCCGCACGGGCCAGCACGAAGACCAAGTATGCAGGGAAGTACGCCAGCCACGAGAACATGTAATGCCAGCGGAAACGCCGGTGCGGGTCGAATAGCACGAAATCGATAACCGCCATAATCGGGGCGATTTTGTGCAGCATCGTATTGGTCATGATGCCAATAACCTGTGGCACGTATGCCGGGTCGTCCGGAGGCATCAGGAAGAACGCCACCAGTGCGGTGACTATGGCGTACACAGTCAGGCACCCCTTAAGCCATGCAGGCGGCTGAATACCTTTGAGCAGTGTGGCCGCGCCGGACCACAGCATCACGATGCCCAGCACGAAACCGGTCTGGAACGTGAAATACACCCAGAACTGCGGTTTGGACCATGCCTCATATGTGCCCACGAAGCAGAAACCGGCGATCGCAAAGCGCCACAACGCCACGATGAATCTCATGCATCGAGTCTACCGCTTCGCCAGTGGGCCGTATGGTGCGGCTGGCGTATTCGCTGGTCGTGATGATTATGGTCGGTGTGACCGACCGCCATAGTGCCGATGGATATGACGATACTGAACCCGGCAATATCGAATCTGGCGATACGAGAATAAGACGAGCCCTTCCCGCACGGCTTTGCCCGGACTACACTTAGGTGCAACTTCACCACTTATGTAGGAAAGGCCTTGCAATGGTCGATTATTCGCCGGCTCTGATGACCGACATGTATGAATACACGATGCTCGACGCCGCTCTGAAAGACGGTACCGCCGACCGCAAGTGCGTGTTCGAGGTGTTCACGCGTCACTTGCCCGAAGGCCGTCGCTATGGCGTGGTGGCCGGCACCGGCCGCATTCTGGATGCGCTGGAACATTTCCACTTGGATGAAGCGGATCTGAAGTTCCTGGCCGACCGTCACGTGGTAAGCCCCGAGACCATTAAGTGGCTGGAGAACTTCCACTTTTCCGGTACGATTCGCGGTTACCGCGAAGGTGAGATGTTCTTCCCGAACTCCCCGATTTTGCAGGTCGAAGGCACGTTCGGCGAATGCACGCTACTGGAGACGTTGATTCTATCCGTGCTGAACTACGATTCCGCAGTGGCCTCCGCCGCCTCACGTATGGCGTCGGCAGCCAAGGATCGTCCTTGCATGGATATGGGCGGACGCCGCACTAACGAGTGGGCCGCCGTGGCCGCCGCTCGAGCTGCCGTAGTGGGCGGATTCAAGGGTACCGCCAATCTGCTGGCCGCCCAGCTGTATGGTCTGAAGGCCATCGGCACCGCCGCGCATTGCTTCACGTTGGTGCATGATTCCGAGCGTGACGCCTTTGAATCGCAGATCGAGGCATTGGGCAAGAACACCACGCTGCTGGTGGACACCTACAACATCGAGGAAGCCGTGAAAACCGCCGTCGAAGTGGCCGGTCCCGAACTGGGTGGCGTGCGCATCGACTCCGGCGACTTGGCCGCCATGGCCCAGCGTGTGCGCAACCAGCTGGACGCCCTGGGTGCCACGAACACCACCATTACCGTGACCAACGATTTGGATGAGTACGCGCTCGCCGCATTGCAGACCGCGCCGGTCGACTCCTATGGCGTGGGCACCATGCTGGTCACCGGCTCCGGCGCTCCCACTTGTGCGATGGTGTACAAGCTCACCGAGCGTGAAGGCGCTGACGGCACGATGGTTCCGGTCATGAAGAAGTCCAAGGATAAGGCCACAGTGCCCGGTCGCAAGTTGGCATTCCGCTCCTACGAATACGCGAATCAAAACAAAGAATTTCCAGAACATGCTGAACAGCCTGAACGTAAACAAAGCTTTAGTTGTACTGGAAGATGGAAATGTAAACGCTGAACTTTCTGCAAGAAACATCGCAGATGTAAAAACAGCAAGAACAAATACAATCAACGTATTTGATATCCTGAAATACAACACAGTAATCGCTACAAAAGCAGCTGTTGCAAATATCGAGGAGGTGTACGCATAATGGCAAACATTCAGTATTATGATGTAATCCTTAAACCGGTAATCACTGAGAAGAGCATGGAAATGATGGCTGATAAGAAATACACTTTCCAGGTACACACAGATGCTACAAAATCTCAGATCAAAGAAGCTGTTGAAAAAATGTTCGCAGGAACAAAAGTAAAAAGCGTCAACACAATGAACCTTGATGGTAAAACAAAAAAGACGTGGAATGACATTCGGAAAAACAGCTAAGACAAAGAAAGCAATTGTACAGTTAACAGAAGAGAGCGCAGATATCGAAATCTTTGAAGGGCTGTAAGATTTGACATTAAACGGTGCAAATCCGTGAAACAAATAATTAGGAAAAATGAAAGGAGAGACAGTAATGGGAATTAAAGTATACAACCCATATACACCTTCCAGAAGACAGATGACAGGATCTGATTTCTCTGAGATCACAAAAACAACTCCTGAGAAATCCTTACTGGAATCTAAAAAATAGAAAAAGCTGGTCGTAACAACCAGGGTAAAAATCACTGTAAGACACCGCGGAGGCGGAGCTAAAAAAAGAAAATATAGAAATTATCGACTTTCAAAGAGAAAGAAAAAGACGGAATTCCGGCAACTGTAAATCGGAATCGAAATACGATCCGAAACAGAAACAGCTAACATCGCACTGATCTGCTACGCAGACGGAGAGAAAAGCTTACATCCTTGCACCAGAAGGATTAAAAGACGGAATGACAGTTATGAACGGAGCAGAAGCAGAGGTAAGAGTAGGAAACTGCCTGCCACTTTCTGAAATCCCAGTTGGTACACAGATCCACAACATCGAGTTATATCCTGGAAAAGGCGGACAGATGGTTCGTTCAGCAGGAAACAGCGCTCAGTTGATGGCGAAAGAAGGAAAATACGCAACACTTAGACTTCCATCCGGTGAGATGAGAATGGTTCCAATCATTTGTAGAGCATCTATCGGTGTCGTAGGAAACGGAGATCACAGCCTGATCAACGTTGGTAAAGCAGGACGTAAGCGTCACATGGGTATCAGACCTACTGTCCGCGGTTCTGTTATGAACCCGAACGACCATCCGCACGGTGGTGGTGAAGGTAAGACTGGTATCGGTCGTCCAGGTCCATGTACTCCATGGGGAAAACCTGCTCTTGGTCTGAAGACAAGAAAGAAAAACAAACCGTCCAACAAGCTCATCGTAAGAAGACGCGATGGAAAAGCATTATCGAAATAATAAGGAGGATTAAGCATGTCTCGTTCACTGAAAAAGGACCTTTTGCAGATGCCAGCTTACTTAAAAAAGTAGACGCATTAAACGCTGCAAATGACAAATCCGTTATCAAAACCTGGTCACGCCGTTCTACAATCTTCCCGTCCTTCGTAGGACACACAATCGCTGTCCATGACGGAAGAAAACACGTGCCGGTATACGTAACAGAAGATATGGTTGGCCACAAACTCGGTGAGTTCGTTGCAACCAGAACTTACAGAGGACACGGAAAAGACGAAAAGAAATCCGGAGTTCGCTAGTATTTGACTTTATATTCTGTCTGCTGCCCACAAGACAGCGGACAGGTTAACCTGATATTGAGAGAAAGAGGAAAGGAGGCACTTTAAAATGGCAAAGGGACATAGAAGCCAGATAAAAAGAGCCAGAAATGAGAGTAATAGAGAGACAAGACCGTCTGCAAAATTATCTTATGCAAGAATTTCTGTTCAGAAAGCCTGCTACGTGTTAGATGTAATCCGCGGTAAAGATGTGCAGACAGCACTTGGTATCTTAACATACAACCCAAGATACGCTTCCAGCGTTATCAAGAAACTTCTTGAGTCAGCAATTGCAAATGCTGAAAACAATAATGGAATGAATGCAGACAACCTCTACGTTGCAGCCTGCTATGCAGATAAAGGACCTACAATGAAGAGAATTCAGCCAAGAGCACAGGGTAGAGCTTACAGAATCGAGAAGAGAACAAGCCATATCACCATCGTGCTGGATGAAAGATAAGGAGGAAAAGCATGGGACAGAAAGTTAACCCACATGGCCTTAGAGTCGGTGTTATCAAGGATTGGGATTCAAGATGGTATGCTGATGCAGACTTCGCTGATTACCTGGTAGAAGACTACAACATCAGAACATTCCTTAAAAAGAAATTATACAGCGCAGGTGTTTCCAAGATCGAGATCGAGAGAGCATCTGACAGAGTTAAGATCATCATCTACACAGCTAAACCTGGTATCGTAATCGGTAAAGGCGGAGCTGAGATCGAAAAAAGTTAAAAGCTGAATTAAAAGAAAATTTCACAGACAAGAAACTTATCGTAGATATCAAAGAAGTAAAGAGACCAGACAAAGATGCTCAGTTAGTAGCAGAGAATATCGCACTTCAGCTTGAGAACCGTATCTCTTTCAGACGTGCTATGAAATCTACAATGCAGAGAACAATGAAGGCCGGAGCTAAAGGTATCAAAACATCCGTATCCGGACGTCTTGGCGGTGCTGATATGGCTCGTACAGAGTTCTACAGCGAAGGAACTATCCCGCTTCAGACACTTCGTGCAGATATTGACTATGGATTCGCAGAAGCAGACACAACATACGGCAAAGTTGGCGTAAAAGCTTGGGTCTACAATGGCGAAGTACTTCCAACAAAAGGAACTAAGGAAGGGAGCGATAAATAATGTTAATGCCAAAAAGAGTAAACGTCGTAAACAATTCCGTGGCTCCATGAGAGGAAAAGCCCTTAGAGGTAATAAGATCAATTATGGTGAATTCGGACTTGTTGCAACCGAACCGTGTTGGATCCGTTCCAACCAGATCGAAGCAGCCCGTGTTGCTATGACTCGTTATATCAAACGTGGTGGTCAGGTTTGGATCAAGATTTTCCCAGATAAACCAGTAACAGCGAAACCAGCAGAAACACGAATGGGTTCCGGAAAAGGTGCTCTCGAATACTGGGTAGCAGTTGTTAAGCCAGGACGTGTAATGTTCGAAATCGCAGGCGTTTCCGAGGAAATCGCTCGTGAAGCATTACGTCTTGCGATGCACAAGTTACCATGTAAATGTAAAATCGTTTCTCGTGCAGACTTAGAAGGCGGTGATAACAGTGAAAATTAATAAATTCGTGGAAGATTTAAAGGCAAAATCAGCTGCAGAATTAAATGAAGAATTAGTAGCTGCTAAAAAAGAACTTTTCAATCTGAGATTTCAGAATGCAACTAATCAATTAGAGAATACAAGCCGCATTAAAGAGGTTCGCAAGAACATTGCAAGAATCCAGACAGTAATTACTGAGCAGGCTAACGCTTCCAAATAATAGGAGGAAACTATCGTGGAAAGAAATCTGAGAAAAACCCGCGTGGGTAAGGTTGTCAGCAATAAGATGGACAAGACCATTGTAGTTGCTATTGAAGACCATGTAAAACATCCTCTTTACAAAAAGATCGTGAAGAGAACATATAAATTAAAAGCTCATGACGAAAACAATGAGTGCAATATCGGTGATACCGTAAAAGTTATGGAAACCAGACCGTTATCCAAGGATAAAAGATGGAGACTGGTTGAAATCGTAGAGAAAGTTAAATAAGGAGGAAACCAGTATGATCCAGCAGGAAACTAGACTGAAAGTTGCCGACAACACTGGTGCAAAAGAAATCCTTTGTATTCGTGTTATGGGCGGCTCTACAAGAAGATATGCAAGCATTGGCGATACAATCGTTGCTACTGTTAAAGATGCAACACCAGGCGGCGTTGTTAAAAAAGGTGACGTTGTAAAAGCTGTTGTAGTTAGAACTAAAAAAGGCGCTCGTCGTAAAGACGGATCTTACATCCGTTTCGATGAAAATGCTGCCGTAATCATTAAAGACGACTTAACTCCGAGAGGAACACGTATCTTTGGACCAGTTGCCAGAGAGCTTCGTGAAAAGAAATTCATGAAGATCGTTTCCTTAGCTCCGGAAGTATTATAGGAGGGTGCCTAATGTCAGCTATGAAAATTAAAAAAGGTGATACTGTAAAAGTTATCGCTGGTAAAGATAATGGCAAAGAGGGTAAAGTCCTTGCAGTTAACGCAAAAGACAATACCGTTGTTGTTGAGAATATCAACAAAGTTACAAAACACAGCAAACCATCTGCTGCAAATCAGCAGGGCGGAATCATTACAAAAGAAGCTCCACTGCACATCTCCAACGTTATGCTGGTTGTTGATGGACAGGCTACAAGAGTAGGATTCCAGATGGACGGCGACAAAAAAGTCCGCGTTGCTAAAAAGACCGGTAAGGTTATCGATTAATTAAGAGAGGAGGCATGACAAGTGAGTAGATTAAAAGAAATGTACAAAAATGAGATCATGGATGCCATGACCAAAAAATTTGGATACAAAAATGTTATGGAAGTGCCAAAACTCGACAAGATCGTAATCAATATGGGTGTTGGTGAAGCCAAAGAAAACGCTAAGCTTCTTGATGCTGCAATCGCAGATATGGAACTTATCACAGGACAGAAAGCAATCGCTACTAAAGCTAAAAAATCTGTCGCTAACTTTAAAATCAGAGAGGGTATGCCGATCGGTTGTAAAGTTACATTAAGAGGAGAAAAAATGTACGAGTTCGCTGATCGTCTGATCAACCTTGCACTTCCTCGTGTACGTGACTTCCGTGGTGTTAACCCGAACGCATTCGATGGTCGTGGAAACTACGCTCTGGGTATCAAAGAGCAGCTGATCTTCCCGGAAGTTGAATATGACAAAGTTGACAAAGTAAGAGGTATGGACATCATCTTCGTTACTACAGCTAAGACTGATGAAGAAGCTCGTGAATTACTGACATTATTCAATATGCCGTTTGCAAAATAATAGGAGGAACGATTCATGGCTAAAACAGCAATGAAAATCAAACAGCAGCGTAAACAGAAATTCTCCACAAGAGAATATACACGTTGCAATATTTGTGGACGTCCACATTCTGTTTTAAGAAAGTACGGAATCTGCAGAATCTGCTTCCGTGAATTAGCTTACAAGGGACAGATCCCGGGTGTTAAGAAGGCTTCCTGGTAGGAACCGGATTTAAATAAAATAAACGATCGGCTGATTTATCAGTCCGATCATATGTCCAAACGAGATTTATGATAAAACAGGTAACAATGTAAACAATTAATATATATGCACATGTAAAGTCTGAATAACAGGAGGAAACTAACATGACAATGAGCGATCCAATCGCAGATATGCTTACAAGAATCCGTAACGCAAACACTGCAAAACATGACACAGTAGATGTTCCGGCATCCAAAATGAAAACTGCAATTGCTAACATCCTTGTTGATGAAGGATATATTGCAAAATATGATTTAGTTGAAGACGGAGTTGTTAAAACTCTTCATATCACACTGAAATACGGTGAAGACAAAAACGAAAAAATCATCACTGGTTTAAAGAGAATTTCCAAACCTGGTCTTCGTATCTACGCAGGTAAGGATCAGCTTCCAAAAGTTCTTGGTGGACTTGGAATCGCAATTCTTTCTACAAACAAAGGTGTTATTACTGATAAAGAAGCTCGTAAACTTCAGGTTGGCGGCGAAGTATTAGCATTCGTTTGGTAATTTGAACCAAGATTTTTTATAGAGAACAAACTGAAAACAGAGAGGATGAAACATCCTCTCCGATAATCTAAGTAAGGAGGACAAACATATGTCACGAATTGGTAGACTTCCGGTTGCTATTCCTGCAGGCGTAGAAGTAACTGTCGCTGAAGGCAACGTAGTAACTGTAAAAGGACCAAAAGGAACTCTCGAAAGAGCACTTCCTACAGAAATGGAAATCAAAGTCGAAGATGGTCATGTAGTAGTATCCAGACCAAACGACTTAAAGAAAATGAAATCTCTTCACGGTTTAACAAGAAGCTTGATCCACAACATGGTTGTTGGTGTAAGCGAAGGCTATACAAAAGAGCTTGAAGTTAACGGTGTAGGTTATAAAGCAGCAAAACAGGGCAAAAAGCTCACACTTAGCCTTGGATATTCTCATCCGGTAGAAATGGAAGATCCAGACGGAATCGAAACCAAAGTAGATGGTAACAAGATTATCGTATCCGGTATCAGCAAAGAAAAAGTCGGCCAGTTTGCAGCTGAGATCAGAGACAAGAGAAGACCTGAGCCATACAAAGGTAAAGGTATTAAGTATGTTGATGAAGTTATCAGACGTAAAGTTGGTAAGACTGGTAAGAAATAATTCAGGAGGGTGAGAAAATGGTAAATAAGGCATCTAGAGCGAAAATTCGTGAGAATAAGCATAGAAGATTACGTCATCATTTAAACGGAACTGCAACAACACCACGTTTTAGCAGTATTTCGTTCCAACAAGCATATTTATGCTCAGATCATTGATGACACTGTAGGAAAAACTTTAGTATCTGCTTCTACTCTTCAGAAAGAAGTAAGAGCTGAGTTAGAGAACACTGATGATGTAGCAGCAGCTGCACATTTAGGAACCGTTATTGGTAAGAAAGCTGTTGAAGCTGGCATCGAAAGCGTTGTTTTCGACAGAGGAGGCTATATCTACCACGGTAAAGTTAAAGCACTGGCAGACGCAGCAAGAGAAGCTGGGCTGAAATTCTAATAAGGAGGAGCGAAACACATGAAACGTAATCTTATTGATGCTAGTCAGTTAGAATTAGAAGATAAAGTAGTATCAATCAAGCGTGTTACCAAGGTTGTTAAAGGTGGTCGTAACTTCCGTTTCACAGCTTTAGTTGTTGTAGGTGACGGCAACGGACACGTTGGTGCAGGTTTAGGTAAAGCAGCTGAAATTCCTGAAGCGATCCGCAAAGGAAAAGAGGATGCTATTAAGAAATTAGTAACAGTAGCAAGAGACGAAAACAACTCTATTACACATGACTTCGTTGGAAAATACGGAAGCGCTGAAATGCTTCTGAAGAGAGCTCCGGAAGGTACTGGAGTTATCGCCGGCGGTCCTGCCCGTGCGGTAATCGAGTTAGCTGGTATCAAAAATATCCGTACAAAATGTATGGGATCCAGAAACAAACAGAACGTTGTTCTTGCAACAATCGAAGGCTTAAGACAGTTAAAAACTCCGGAAGAAGTTGCTAGACTTCGCGGAAAATCTGTTGATGAGATTCTGGCTTAAGGAGGAAATACAAAAATGGCAAACACATTAAAAGTTACATTAGTAAAATCTCCTATTGGTGCAGTTCCGAAACACAAAAAAACTGTTGCAGCTATGGGTCTTACAAAAATGCACAAAACAGTTGAAATGCCGGATAACGCAGCAACAAGAGGAATGATTCAGCAGGTACAGCACCTGGTAAAGGTTGAAGAAGCTTAATTGCGATTTAACCAGAGAGAATTCTGATATGGATCTGATATGAACCTGTTATTCGCAGAGAATGGCAGGAGCATACAGAAACATATTCAGACACAATACAATCTGAACTTATAGATTTGAAATAATAATAAGGAGGTGCCAACATGGAATTATCAAACTTAAGACCAGCAGAAGGTTCTAAGCACAGCGATAACTTCAGAAGAGGCCGTGGACATGGTTCTGGAAACGGTAAAACAGCCGGTAAAGGACACAAAGGACAGTTAGCTCGTTCCGGTCACAAGAAACCGGGATTTGAAGGTGGTCAGATTGCCTTTATACAGACGTCTGCCTAAGAGAGGATTCAAAAACAGAAAATACAAAAGAGATTATTGCAATCAACGTTGACGTACTGAACCGTTTTGAAGATGGTGCAGAAGTTACAGCAGAAAGCTACTTGCAAGCGGTGCAATCTCCAAGATCGCTGATGGCGTTAAAATTCTTGGAAACGGTGAGCTGACAAAGAAACTTAATGTCAAAGTAAATGCTGTCAGCGAGACTGCAAAATCAAAATTGAAGCTGCTGGTGGTACAGTAGAGGTGATCTAATGTTTGAAACTCTTAAAAATGTTTTTAGAGTGAAAGAAATGAGACGCAAGCTGTTGTATCTGATATGGATGATTTTTATCATCCGTATCGGCTGCCAGATTCCGGTACCGGGAGTTGACAGTGATTTCTTCAAACAGTGGTTCAGCAGCAATGCCGGTGATGCATTCAATTTCTTTGATGCATTTACCGGTGGTTCATTTGAAAGAATGTCAATTTTCGCATTAAACATCACACCATATATTACATCTTCCATTATCATTCAGCTTCTTACCATTGCAATTCCGGCACTGGAAGAAATGCAGAGAGATGGTGAAGAGGGAAGAAAGAAGATGACTGCGATCACACGTTATGTGACCGTAGGTCTTGCTTTATTTGAGTCAATCGCAATGGCAATCGGATTCGGACGTCAGGGTATGATTCCGAATCTGGACTTCTTTAAAGGTGTTGTAGTTGTTGCCTGCCTTACAGCCGGTTCAGCTATGCTGATGTGGCTCGGTGAGCGTATTACGGAAAAAGGCGTTGGAAATGGTATTTCCATCGTACTTACCATTAATATCATTTCCAGAGTACCAAGCGACCTGACATTACTGTATGAGAACTTTATTAAAGGAAAAACGATTGCAAAGGGTACTCTTGCAGGACTGATCATTGCAGCCGTTATTCTTCTGGTAGTAGTTCTGGTACTTATCCTTAACGGAGCAGAGAGAAGAATTCCGGTTCAGTATTCCAAGAAAATGGTTGGAAGAAAGCTGATGGGCGGTCAGTCCACCAATATTCCGCTGAAGGTTAACACCGCCGGTGTTATCCCGGTAATCTTTGCATCCTCCATTATGTCTTTCCCGGCTGTCATTGCGCAGTTAACAGGAAAAGGTAATGGTACAGGAATCGGAAGTGAGATTATTCGTGGTCTTTCTTCCAATAACTGGTGTAATCCAAAACAGCTCCAGTATACATGGGGATTGGTTCTTTACATCGTACTTTGTGTTTCTTTGCATATTTCTACACTTCCATTACATTCAACCTCTGGAAGTTGCAGATAATATCAAAAAGCAGGGTGGATTTATTCCGGGTATTCGTCCTGGAAAACCTACGTCAGACTATTTGACTAATATCTTAAATTATATTATATTTATAGGTGCAGTAGGTCTTATCATTGTGTGCGTGATTCCGTTCATCTTTAATGGTGTGTTCGGAGCGAATGTTTCATTCGGTGGTACATCTATCATCATTATTGTTGGTGTTATCCTCGAAACTGTGAAACAGATTGAGTCACAGCTTCTCGTACGTAATTACAAAGGCTTTCTGAACAATTAAAAATGAGAGGTTGTGGTGCATGGCATCACAGCCTTGATTTGCTAAAAAAGAAAACGGAGGGTATAACTTATGAAAATCATTATGTTGGGTGCACCGGGGGCAGGAAAAGGAACTCAGGCGAAGAAAATTGCTGCGAAATATCAGATTCCGCATATTTCTACCGGAGATATTTTCCGCGCAAACATTAAAAATGGAACAGAACTGGGTAAAAAAGCAAAAACTTATATGGATCAGGGACTTCTCGTACCTGATGAACTGACCTGTGATCTGGTTGTGGACAGAATACAACAGCCGGATGCAGCAAATGGTTATGTGCTGGATGGTTTTCCAAGAACAATTCCTCAGGCAGAGTGCTTAACAGAGGCTCTGAACAAACTGGGAAGTAAAGTTGATTATGCAATCGATGTGGATGTTCCGGATTCTAATATTGTAAACCGTATGTCCGGAAGACGTGCCTGCCTGAAATGTGGTGCTACTTATCATGTTGTACATGCAGCACCGAAGGTTGAGGGCGTTTGTGATACCTGTGGAGAGAAACTGGTGCTTCGTGATGATGACCAGCCTGAAACAGTTCAGAAACGTCTTAACGTATATCATGAGCAGACACAGCCGCTGATCGATTATTATACTAAAGAGGGAATTTTAAAATCAGTGGATGGTACAAAAGATCTTGAAGAAGTATTTGCAGATATTGTTGCCATCCTGGGAGAGTAATTGGGTGTTTTTAAACACCATCTGGAGGTAAAATGTCGGTTTCTATCAAGACAGAACATGAAATTGAACTTATGAGGGAGGCAGGTCATTTGCTTGAAAAAGTGCATGATGGTCTGATCCCTTACATTAAACCGGGAGTGAGCACAAAGGAGATTGACCGTATCGGAGAACAGATGATACGTGATCTGGGATGCATCCCGAATTTCCTGAACTACGGAGGGTTTCCGGCGTCATTCTGTATCAGTCTGAATGATGAGGTAGTTCATGGGATCCCGTCTGAAGAGAAGATCATTCAGGAGGGAGATCTTGTAAAGATTGATGCCGGTCTTATTTATAAGGGGTATCATTCTGATGCAGCGAGGACTTATGCTGTCGGTGAAGTTTCACCGCAGGCACGTAAGCTGATGGATGTGACCAGAGAGTGTTTCTTTGAGGGACTCAAGGCCGCACGTGCGGGAAATCATCTGAATGATATTTCCAAGGCAATCGGTGCTCATGCTGCCAAATATCATTATGGGATTGTCCGCGACCTGGTTGGACATGGAATCGGCACTCACCTTCATGAGGATCCGCAGATCCCGAATTTTCCGCAGAAGCGAAGAGGAGTTCGTCTGATGCCGGGTATGACACTTGCTGTAGAGCCTATGATCAATCTGGGACGTGCAGATGTGGCATGGCTGGATGATGAGTGGACTGTTGTAACTATGGATGGTTCTCTTTCTGCTCATTATGAGAATACGATTCTTATTACAGATGGAGATCCGGAGATTCTGACTCTTACGAAATAATTGGACGACATACAGGAGGTTTTAAAAATGTCAAAAGCAGATGTAATCGAAGTGGAAGGCACTGTTCTGGAAAAGCTGCCTAATGCGATGTTTAAAGTGGAACTGGAGAACAAACATGTGGTGCTTGCACATATCAGTGGTAAGTTACGTATGAATTTTATTCGTATTCTTCCCGGAGATAAAGTTACGATTGAATTGTCTCCGTATGATCTGTCTAAGGGCAGGATTATCTGGAGAGATAAGTAAGAAATATTGGACTGCAGTTGGTGCAGTGATGAGAAAGAGAGCTGGAGGGATCTGGTTCTCTTTTTTTGTGCTGTAAAGGGGGACGCGTAGAAAAATAACTCATTTCATGTGCGGTTTCGGCATCTAAGATATTCTAAGCTTTCATAAATCTGCTAAAAGCATGAGGAAATCAGGTCAAACTCGCTTCGCTCAGACAGTGACCTGATTTTCTCATAACGCAGATTTCTGAGAGCTAAGAATATCATAAGATGCCTGCAAATGCACATGAATGAGTTATTTTCTACGCTGTATGTTGGCAGTGGGAAGTATAAATGGATGATTGGGGGAGAAAATGAAAAATGTGATTTTATTCAAAAAAGTTGCTTGTCATTTATTATTTGCTGTGATAATATACTAAGCCGACGCGTGAGTATATTTGTATTGTGCGCTCAAAAACTGCAGATTTTAATGAATTTACGGAAGGAGGATTTCCAGTGAAAGTAAGATCATCTGTAAAGCCGATCTGCGAAAAATGCAAGATCATTAAAAGAAAAGGATCTATCAGAGTAATCTGTGAGAATCCAAAACACAAACAGCGTCAGGGTTGATTGACAGTTTAAAGTTTGTGTAACGTGCGGCTGCAGTGTGAGACGCCCGGAAGGGTTGTTCAGACTGTTAAGATAGTTTTAGCATGTATTGCCTAATACCGAGAGGCAACGTTGGCCCGTTGGCCGCAGTAATTCGGAAAGGCTGCTTTTCGCCAATTGCAGCTGGGTGTTTTACCGAGGCACCCCAATTAGGAACTGAGAAATAAGGAAGTGATGTGTCCGATACATCCCATTTCACCTTACTTGAGTGAGAGAATTCGCGAGGGTAAGTGATGTACAGGCATTAAGGACTTTCAAAGTAGAAGATGGAGGAAACAGTACATGGCTCGTATAGCTGGTGTAGACTACCAGAGAAAAACGTATTGAAATCGGTCTTACCTACATTTATGGTATTGGTAGACCAAGCGCAGACAAAATCCTTGCAAAGGCAGAAGTTAATCCTGACACACGTGTCAGAGATCTGACTGATGACGAAGTAAAGAGACTCAGCGCAGTTATTGATGAAACAATGACAGTAGAAGGTGACCTTCGTAGAGAAATCGCCCTCAACATTAAGAGACTGCAGGAAATCGGATGCTACAGAGGTATCCGTCATCGTAAAGGACTTCCGGTTCGTGGTCAGAAGACTAAGACCAACGCCAGAACACGTAAAGGTCCTAAGAGAACAGTAGCTAATAAGAAGAAATAAATAAAGCTTTAAACATCTGATAAGCGTAAGCTGATCTTATGAGGAAGCTTGCATGGACACTTGATGAATGACGAGCGAAGCGAGGAAATGAATTTAGTGGACATGGTGTTTCTTGTAACATATATTTGATTGATAAATAGGAAAGTGTAGGTTAGTTTTAAAATGGCTAAAGTGACTAAAAAGCGACTGCAAAACGTCGTGTCAAGAAAAACGTTGAACACGGACAGGCACATATTCAGTCTTCTTTCAACAATACAATTGTTACTCTGACTGACAATGAAGGAAACGCTCTTTCATGGGCAAGTGCTGGTGGTCTTGGATTTAGAGGTTCAAGAAAATCTACTCCTTATGCAGCACAGATGGCAGCTGAGACTGCAACAAAAGCTGCACTTATTCATGGTTTAAAAACTGTAGATGTTATGGTAAAAGGACCAGGTTCTGGACGTGAAGCTGCAATCCGTGCCCTTCAGGCTTGCGGACTGGAAGTAACAAGCATCCGCGACGTAACTCCGGTACCACACAACGGTTGCCGCCCACCAAAACGCAGAAGAGTCTAATTGATTTAGAATATTAGGAGGTATTTGAGAAATGGCAGTAAATAGAGTGCCTGTTCTGAAAAGATGCAGATCCCTTGGCCTGGATCCGATTTATTTAGGAATTGATAAAAAATCCACAAGACAGTTAAAACGTGCAAATCGTAAAATGTCTGAGTATGGTTTACAGTTAAGAGAAAAACAGAAAGCAAAATTCATCTACGGAGTTCTGGAAAAACCTTTCCACAACTACTACGACAAAGCTGACAGAATGCCTGGACAGACTGGTGCAAACCTTATGATCCTTCTTGAGAGCAGACTTGACAATGTAGTATTCCGTATGGGATTTGCAAGAACAAGAAAAGAAGCTCGTCAGATTGTTGACCACAAGCATGTACTTGTAAACGGAAAATGTGTAAACATTCCTTCCTACCTTGTAAAAGCCGGTGATCAGATCGAGATCAGAGAAAAATCCAAAGGTTCTGAAAGATACAAAGGTATCCTTGAAGTAACTGGCGGACGTCTTGTTCCGGAATGGATCGATGTAGATCAGGAGAACTTAAAAGGAACTGTAAAAGAACTTCCTAACAGAGAAGCAATTGATGTTCCTGTAAACGAGATGCTTATCGTCGAGTTGTACTCCAAATAATCCATAGGATTATATCATAGAAAATTACCTGGTAATATTTCTATTATTTATACGATTCAGTGGTTGATTATTATCTTCCGCTGAATTGTAGTATTTGAATGAATACCCCTCAAACTTTTATTAACCCAGAAGGAGGGAACCCTATAGTGTTTGATTTTAATAAACCTAAGATCGAGATTACCGAATTATCTGAAGATAAAAAATTGTGCAGATTCGTAGTTGAGCCTCTGGAAAGAGGATATGGAACTACACTTGGAAATTCTTTAAGAAGAATTATGCTGTCTTCCCTGCCGGGTGCAGCTGTAAGCCAGGTTAAAATTGATGGTGTGCTTCACGAATTCAGCTCCATTCCGGGCGTAAAAGAAGACGTGAGCGATATTATCATGAATCTGAAGAGCCTTGCTATTAAGAACCACAGCACAGACAATGAGCCGAAAACAGCATACATCGAGTGTGAAGGAAAAGGTGTTGTAACTGCAGCTGATATCCAGGCTGATCAGGATATCGAGATTATGAATCCGGATCAGGTGATTGCTACTTTAAACGGTGGCAAGGACTGCAGACTTGCTATGGAGCTTACTATTACAAAAGGCCGCGGATATATCAGTGCTGATAAAGGTAAATCTGATGATATGCCGATCGGTGTACTTGCAGTTGATGCTATTTATACACCGGTAGACAGAGTCAACATGACTGTAGAGAATACACGTGTTGGTCAGGTAACCGATTATGATAAGCTGACACTGGATGTGTATACAAACGGTACACTTGATCCGGATGAGGCGGTAAGCCTTGCAGCAAAAGTATTAAGCGAGCACTTGAGCCTTTTCATTGACCTTTCCGAGAATGCAAAGACCGCTGAGGTTATGATCGAGAAAGAAGACAATGAGAAAGAAAAAAGTCCTGGAAATGAGCATTGATGAACTTGAGTTATCTGTTCGTTCCTATAACTGCTTGAAGAGAGCCGGTATTAATACAGTTGAAGAATTATGTAACAAGACTTCTGATGATATGATGAAGGTTCGTAACCTTGGACGTAAATCATTAGAAGAAGTTCTTGCGAAACTGAAAGAGCTGGGCTTACAGCTTCAGCCTGCAGAAGAGTAAGAATTGATCAGGTTATTGGTTCTCTAAGGGAACAATAACCAGTTAGCAAAGAGATATTATACGGTGGGGATGCCTAAGCAGTCGGACAGTAAGACCGAACAAGCGTGCCCGGCTGTCCCACAGATGGAGGAAAATTAAATGGCAAAATATAGAAAATTAAGCAGAACTTCTGACCAGAGAAAAGCATTACTGAGAAGCCAGGTAACAAGCCTTTTATATCATGGAAAAATTGTTACTACAGAAGCTAAAGCAAAAGAAATCCGTAAAATCGCAGAAGGCCTTGTAGCTATGGCTGTTCGTGAAAAAGATAACTTCGAAACTGTTACTGTAACTGCTAAAGTTGCTCGTAAAGATGCTGAAGGCAAGAGAGTAAAAGAAGTTGTTGACGGAAAGAAGAAAACTGTATACGATGAAGTACAGAAAGAGATCAAGAAAGATGCTCCTTCCAGACTTCACGCTCGTCGTCAGATGATGAAAGTTTTCTACCCGGTTAAAGAAGTACCTGCAAAGGGTGCCGGAAGAAAGAAAAACACTAAAGACGTAGATATGGTTGCTAAGATGTTCGATGAGATCGCTCCAAAATACGCTGACCGTAACGGTGGTTACACAAGAATCGTTAAGATCGGACCGCGTAAAGGCGATGCTGCAATGGAAGTACTGATCGAATTAGTATAATCCAGCCAGATTTTCGATTTTATATTTGTCCAGACGATGATAAGACTGCATATGTATGGTGTTCATGCCGTATATATGCAGTTTTTTTGTTATGCTATAGGAAATCACTTCCTTGTAACATAACCGTTTATTACCCTTGATTATTTGAGCCAGATAGCGTAAAATCGTAGAGTATATAAAAACCATATTGATGAAGAAGTGTTAAATAAGACATTGGAATGTTACAAAATACGAGAGCAAAAGATAAGCGAGGAATACAAATGACCGGCAGGAGATTGAAAAATTGAGGCAGAATACGAAAAAGAAACGATCAGGATTTGGTTATTTCATCAGGATGTTTTTGTTGTTGGTGGAATTACTGGCTGTTACACTGTTTCTGTGGGGAAATGATGCTTATTCCATATCTGCCACCACACCTGAATTTAAGTGGGAAAATTATAAAACGATCGCACATGCACTGGGAGGGATTGGTGATAAAACCTATCTGAATTCAAAAGAGAGTTTTCTGGCAGGCTATCAGATGGGGTGCAGGTTGTTTGAAGTTGATCTTGTGAAGACATCTGACAATGTATGGGTGTGCCGCCATAGCTGGTATCAGTCTCTTGGACAATGGGAAGGCGATGAAAAGAAAGTTCTGTCCTCAGAGGAATTCTTATCCCGGCCTATTTATGGAAAATATACGCCTATAACATTTGAAGATCTGCTGGTTCTGCTGAGTGATTATCCGGACGCTTTTGTGATGCTGGATTCCAAACAGTATTCTCTCCGTAATTATCAGAAAACAGTGGAAGATTATGCAGACTATATTGAACTGGCAGAGGCTGCCGGTGTCCCGGATGTGATGCGGCAGGTCATACCGGAAATTTATAACCAGGCAATGTTTGCCGGAACAGCACTGCTGTACGATTTTCCAGGATATATTTATTCTTTATGGCAGGAATACTCTATTAAAGAACTGACTGAAATTGCGGCATTTTGCAGAGAAAAGAATATTCAGGCAGCTACAGTCTACTATAAATACTGGTCAGAGGATGTGCAGAAGATTTTTGACAAAAAAGGAATCAGGTTATATATTTATACTGTGAATGACCTGAAGGAAGCACAATATTATATGCAAGAGGGTGCGGCAGGTGTATGCTCAGACTATTTGCAGGATACTATGTTTAACTGAGTTGTTCTGCCGGCATTATGAAATGATCATAGAGGATTATTATAGCTATAGCTGTTCCGGAATGAATAAGGGTAAAGATATCAGGAGCAAAAAGAATTTTAACAGGATATAGCAAGAATTCTCCCTCCTCTATAGGTGGTAGATGAATTGCAAATAAGAAAATGAACGGCAGTGGCGGGCGGAGAGAAATCGGTATCTCCCACTGACATGAGGCAAACCACAGTCAGTATGTTGTTGACACGTCAGACTCTGTGAAATTACCGACTGTGAGTTGAAACAAAATAAGCGGCAAATAAAACAAAGATTATATTTATAAAGGAAAATTATCATACACAAATGAAAAATAAAGAGTAATGATTGCTGTCTGTGCAGCAAAAAAAAAATTTGTAGGATACGTATGTAAAGAAAAAATGGGAAGACAGGGTGTGACCTGGGCAGGAAAAGTGGCGATTAAGATCTGTCCGGACATTCTGGAACAGCTTTCCTCACAGGTACGAAAGGCTATTTTTGCAACCTGCGGTACAAATTGGAAAGACAACTACCAACAATATGCTCTGTGCGGCACTGGAAGCGGAAGGACAGAAAGTAATCTGTAACCATACAGGTTCCAATATGCTCAATGGAGTTGTTGCCGCATTTGTGCTGGCTTCGAAATGGAATGGTAAAATTGATGCGGACTATGCATGCATTGAGGCCGATGAAGCATCCACCAGACATATTTTTCCGAGAATCAAACCGGACTATATGCTTCTGACAAATCTTTTCCGCGACCAGCTTGACAGATACGGAGAGATTGATATCACTATGAACATTCTGGAAGAAATGATGCGCAAGGTTCCGAAGATGCAGATTATTGTAAACGGTGATGATGCATTATCCGCATATCTTGCCATGGATTCCGGGAATCCATATGTAACTTATGGTATCAGTAAACCGGTGATCAAATCTGCGGCAAATGAAATCAGGGAAGGACGTTTCTGTAAGCGATGCGGTGAAAAACTGGAATATCGTTTCTATCATTACAGCCAGCTGGGAGATTATTATTGTCCAAAATGCGGATTTGCAAGACCGAAGCCGGATTTTGATGCGGAGGATGTAAAGGTAGGCGACCAGCTTAGCTTTTGTGTAGAAGGAAAACACATTGTAGCAAATTATAAGGGATTTTATAATGTGTATAATATACTGGCAGCTTATGCGGGAGTGAGGACTGCGGGATTTGCGGGAGAGCATTTCGGGGATATGCTCCGCAGATTTAATCCGGAAAACGGACGTATGGAGCAGTTTCGCATTAAGGGAACAGGAGTAACCATTAAATCTTGCCAAGAATCCGGGCGGGATTTAATCAGAATTATTTCCGCAGTGATGCAGGATCAGGCACCGAAGGACATCATTATTGCGATCAATGATAATGCTCAGGATGGAACAGATATTTCCTGGCTCTGGGATGTTGACTTTGATCTTCTCGGAAATGATTCAGTGAAATCTATTACTGTAAGCGGTATCCGCTGTCAGGATATGCGTCTGCGGCTGAAATATGTGGATATCCCGTCTGTCCTCGAGGGCGATGTTGAGAAAGCAATCCGCGACAGAGTAGAGGACGGAGTGGGGAATCTGTATGTGCTGGTAAACTATACAGCATTATTCAGTACCAGAAATATTCTGAAGAGACTGGAGGGCGAGAAATAATGAAAATTACAATAGGACATTTATATCCGGATCTTCTGAATCTTTACGGTGACAGAGGTAATATCCAGTGTCTGATGAAGAGATGCCAGTGGCGTGGGATTGAGGCTGAGACCATACCGTTTGAGCTGGATGATAAAATAGATTTCTCGAAGCTTGATATCGTACTTCTGGGTGGCGGTTCGGACAGAGAACAGATGATCGTATGTGAGAAGCTACAGAAAATCCAACCGGATTTTAAGGCTTATGTGGAAGATAACGGCGTTGTCATTGCAATCTGCGGTGGCTATCAGTTACTTGGAAAGTATTACAAAACAGATCAGGGAAACATGAAAGGACTGGACCTGGTAGACTTGTATACAGAGCAGGGCGAAGGCCGTCTGATCCAGAATATCGTTCTGCAGAGTGATCTGTTTGATATGCCGATCGTTGGATTTGAGAATCATGGAGGAAGAACCTGCATTAATAATAACAAACCACTGGGAAAAGTACTTTACGGTGCAGGAAATGACGGTAAGTCAGGCTATGAAGGCGTAGTATATAAGAATGTGATAGGGACCTATCTGCATGGACCGTTACTTCCGAAGAATCCGCAGCTTGCAGACTGGCTCATTCAACATGCGCTGGAAAGAAAGTATGGAAAAGAAACAGAACTTACACCGTTAGATGACAGTCAGGAAAAAGAAGCAAATGACTATATATACCATAGATTTGTAAGAGGATAATTATGGCGAAATCATGTAATCAAAAAGGAAAAATACTGTATCTGCAGAAAATGCTGTCTGAGACAACCAGCCAAAATCCTGTCACCATGCAGGAGATTCTGGCAAAACTGGAAGAACAGGGGATTCGAGCTGAGCGAAAGAGTATTTATGATGATATGGAAACCCTGCGTGATTTGGAATGGATATACATTACAGAAGAGGACGGGAAGGAGGATATTATGAGGAAAATCCGCTTCAGATAAACAGAAGTGGATAATACGATAATACATCAGCCAGATGGCGAAACAGGAGAGAAATCTGAAAATGTGCAGGAACAGATTGGAAAAGAATCTGAAGCACCTGCAAAGATCAGTGCTCCGATACCCTCCCAAACAGGAGAGAATATAAAAGAAATCAGGCTTGTATGTCAGAATTCTACAAAGAAAAAATCCAGCGTACCTTTGGTTCGGAGATTTTCTGCAAAATAAAGGGGGAGGATAATTTTATTGTAACTGTTGAGGTTGTGGTTGATAAGGCATTTTTGGATGGTTGACTTCTATGGGGAGAAATGTACATATTCTGAAACCAAAGAAAGCAGCCGTTGCCTATCGGGATTATCTGAAGAACATTGCAAAAGATTATAAGGGAATTGATAAATAAATATGATATCAGAAAGGATCGTATTATGAAAAGAAGAGCAACAGCTATTCTGCTTGGAATAATGGTATCCTCCATGTTCCTGTCTGCCTGCGGGAAGAATGAGGCAAAAGAAGCAGCAAATGAAAGCGCCCAGGTAGAAGAAGAGGGCGTAGGCGAAGTAACTGAGGAAGGTGAAAAAGTAGAGGCAGAAAATAAAAATGCTTCTGATGCCGATGACAGCAGCAAGGCAGGAGACAGTGCAAAATCAGACGAAGACAATAAGGAGACATCAGTGAAGGAGGAAGAAGACGGAGATTCTTCAGGAAAAGATTCAGATGATGAATCAGAGGAAGATGTTGAGGTAACGGAAGCTTCTGCCGGAAAGATAGGTGTGCTTCTTTCTGATGACGATGAGGATGCAAAATTGACAGCGAAGAGATGACTTCGCAGATTGAAGATGGAGGATATGAGGCAGATGTGAAGAATGCCGGCGGCGATCCTGCGCTTCAGATTTCCCAGATTCAGGAATTTATTGATGAGCAGGTTTCTGCCTGATCATTGATCCGGTAGATTCCTATGGTCTGACAGATATCCTGAAAACTGCCAAAGAGCAGGAAATACCGGTTATTTCCTATGACAGTCTGATCCGGGATACTGCGGATATCAATTATTATGCAACTTATGATACCAGAGCAATAGGAAAGGATATTGCCAAAGAAATTATCAAAAAATGGATCTGGATAAAGCCAGAGAGGATAAGAAGTCTTATACAATAGAATTTCTCATGGGATCTCCGGATGACAATGATGCACTGTTTCTGTGTAATGGAATCCAGGAAGGGCTTCAGGAATATCTGGATGATGGAACACTTGTATGTAAATCCGGAAATACGTCATTTGATGATACAGGAATCATGAGATGGAGCGAGACATCTGCAAAGACAAAACTTGATTCGATTATAAGTGAGTTTTATGCAGAGGAGAAGGCTCCGGATATTATCTGTACTGCATATGACGGATTTGCTTATGCTGCAGAGGAAATTTTAAGTGACAGTGGTCTGGAACCGGGAAGTGATGAATGGCCGATGATCACAGGATATGGCAGTGAGGCACAGGCAGTAAAGGATATTGCAGCAGGTAAAATGTCATTTACCATGTTTATGGACCGTAAGGAACTGGCTAAGGGCGGAGCAAAGATGGCCATTGACTATCTGACAGGAGAGAAAGTTGATGTAAAAGATTATTCACAGTATGATAACGGAGTAAAGATTGTGGGAACTTTTACATGTGGAGCACAGATGATCGACAAGGATAATTATCAGATTCTTGTGGATAACGGAACTTATACGGAAGATGAGATCGCTCCTGATTCCACACCGACACCGGAGGTGACACCTGCGCCAGAGGCAACACCTGTGCCGAAAGTGACATTAAAGACAGCCTCAGAGGAAGATTCAAAAGAAGTGACACCAACTCCCGAAACAGAAGATAAATCAGAAGGTGAAACGAGAGAAAATCTGATCTATGATTCCGAAGATAACTCAAAAGTGGAGAAAACATCAGATCAGAAAAAATAAAGAATTCATAGAACAAAAAAAGGATGGGTTTTCCCATCCTTTTATAGTTAATCTCTGAAGGTTAAGGAATCGTCTGTCATGGAATCAACAATGGCAAGAGATTCAAGACGTATTCCCATATCGCGGATCTCCTGACCGCCATGCTGGAATCCTTTCTCAATAACAATACCGGCTCCTTCAAGAGTTGCCCCTGATTTCTTAACAATATCGATCAGGCCGAGAAGTGCACATCCGTTAGCAAGGAAATCATCAATCAGAAGTACATGATCTTCAGGTCCGAGAAACTTCTTGGAAAGGATCACATCATATACTTTCTTATGAGTGAAAGATTCTACTTTAGTTGTATACATTTCTCCATCCAGATTCACGCTCTGTGCTTTCTTGGCAAAAACTACAGGTACATCAAAGTACTGTGCAGCAATACAGGCGATACCGATACCGGATGCTTCAATTGTAAGGATTTTAGTGATTGGACAGTCGGAGAAGCGGCGTTTGAATTCTTTGCCGATTTCATTGATGAGGGTAATATCCATCTGATGATTTAAGAAACTGTCTACTTTTAAAATATTTCCCGGTTTTACAACTCCATCCTTAAGAATTCGGTCTTTTAAAAGCTTCATAGATTTCTCTCCTTTATATATGTAATTAGTTTGTAGCTGTCGGTAACTATCCGGTACACTGCTTCCCGAAAGTACTGAATAGTTACAGTTACTGTGAATATGCAGAATTCAAAAAACATCATGAGCTGCAAAATGAACAGTAACATTGCTGTTTTGATAATTATAGACTATGATACGCTATAATTCGTCTTCATGCAATTATTTTTGACAAAAAATCTAAAAATAATTATAATAGTCTCAGACTGGTTGGGAAAACCGCAGGACAATCTGTGCAGATTGCCGTAAATCAGCCGAAGAGGGCTGCGAAAAATAAGCAGCGAGCTGGGTCTTAAATAGTGAAACGGATTGTGAATATCCGTCTTACGGACTGGAGATGGAATATGAAAGAATATGAATTGATATGGGAAATTTTTAATAAATGTCCGCGGAATCAGATGCGTGATGTTTTTGTGGAAGAGCTGGAACTTGAGGATCCGGAAGAATATATCAGAAATAAATTCAAAGGAAAAGAAGTTTCCTATGAGAAAACTGTTCTGGAGGATGGAACCATTATTTTTGATATTACGACTTCACAAATAAAACAGCGTTGCTCCTTTACAGAAATTTGACAAATGTGGTATAATATCATTTACGCTGTACGGAAGTGCTGTAAGCAGGAAAGCCACAGACAGTGTGTGAGGATATAAAGACAGATAAGCGGTAAAGAATCGGATATTCTGAAAGAGAAAGGGGAATGTTATGGCCGAGGAACAAAAGACACATACGCATGTACTGGAGGATGGGACGGTAGTTGAACATTCTCATGGGGAGCATGGGCATCATCACAGTCATGCGCATACAAAGGCAGTGCTGAATCGTATGTCCAGAGCAATCGGACATATGGAATCTATCAAACGTATGATAGAGGACGGAAGAGACTGTGCGGAAGTTCTGATACAGCTTTCAGCAGTGAAATCTGCTATCAATAATACAGGTAAGATCATTCTGCAGGATCATATCGAACACTGTATCGTAGATGCAGTGGAACATGGTGATAAAGAGGCAATTAAAGAACTTGAGATAGCAATTGACAGATTTGTAAAGTAATATGCGTACTCTGGAGCTTGTTTGAAAAATGCTTTACGCAAGATGTGCGTCACAATTTGTGGGAATGATTTTTCAGACACGCTCCACACTGGCAATAGAGAATATTTTGTTATTGTTCACACACCACTATCCCGCGAGGTGTTTTGGCATGAATATGCCAAAATCCCGAGACATACAAGCAAAATTCCATTGCCGCAGGCAATCTGGAATGAATTTTGGCTACGTTACTGTGAACGGAGTGAATAGTAACGAATATTTTCATAATTTATGATATGCAGAAATGTCAGGGTATGATATAATAGATAAACTATAGTATTTTTTGCTGCTATAGTATTTGAGGGCAAATGTTCTGTAAGGAATATGTTACTGTTTACTATGTGTTTCATATCAGAAATATACATATATCAGACACTGCGACATGCATGAATCGGGTATAGAAATCAGACGAATGCTGTAAAAAACTGTATAAGAAAGTGTAAGCAAATGAGAAACAAAAAGAAAGCAATATTTAACACCATTTTTTTGATCCTTATATTTTCCATTACCGTATATATGGTATTTAAGGGAGAGGATCTGGGAGAGATTATTCATACAGTACGGCAGGCAGATCCGGTTTACTTACTGATCAGCGTGGTTTGTGTGGTACTGTTCATACTTGGCGAGTCTGTAATTATCTTCTATATGATGCGGACTCTCGGAGCAAAAGTAAAGATGGGCATTGTGCTCTGTATTCTTTGTGGGATTCTTTTTCAGCTGTATCACACCGTCTGCATCCGGCGGGCAGCCAATGCAGATTTATTTTATGAAAAAGGATAAACTTCCGATTCCTGTCACTACGCTGGTCCTGATGATTGTCACGATTACTTATAAAGCGGTTCTGGTAGTGATCGGAATTGTAATCTGGATTTTTGGCAGAGGCTTTCTGGAAGGATATCTTGGCCAGTACATGTGGGTGTTTTATCTGGGTGTAGGTCTGAATATTTTCTGCGTTACTTTCATGATGATCCTTGTATTTGCCCTGGATTGGACGAAGTGGATTATGGTAAAGGACTGAAACTTATTGAACATTTCCGTTTCCTTAAGCCAAAGCAACCCGGCTTGAGAAACTGGAAGCGTCTATGGATCAGTATCATGAAACTGCGGCTTTCTGGGGCAAGTCACAAGCTGGTGATCCTGAAAGTGCTCCTGATCACTATGGCGCAGAGGATTTTGTTATTTACAGTTACATACTGGGTATACCGTTCGCTGGGATTTCATGGATATTCCATCATAACCCTTACGATTTTGCAGTCTGTCATATCTGTCTCTGTTGATATGCTGCCTTTACCCGGAGGAATGGGAATCAGTGAGTCTCTTTATCTGGTGATGTTTGCACCGGTTTTCGGAGAAGCATTACTTCCTGCAATGCTGCTCAGCAGAGGAATTTCCTATTATGCACAGATGCTTATCAGTGCAGTGATGACCTGCGTGGCGTATTTCATAATAGGAAGAAAAGAACAAGAAGAAAAGTAGGGGGAGAAAATATGTTTTTAGGAATTTATGATTATACGGTAATATTGACTTATATAAGCCTGGGAATTTCCGTATTTGGAATTACCAGGGCTCTGGAGGGGGATTTTAAGGTTGCGATTTTCTGTCTGGCACTTTCCGGACTGTGTGATATGTTTGACGGAAAGATAGCCAGAACAAAGAAGAACCGTACGGATGATGAGAAGAATTTCGGGATTCAGATCGATTCCTTATGTGATGTGGTCTGCTTTGGTATTTTTCCGGCAATGATCTGTTACTGTCTGGGTGTGAATACACCGGCGGGGATTGGGGCGCTTATTTTTTACAGTGTGGCATCTGTCATCCGTCTTGCATATTTTAATGTTTCAGAAACAAAGAGACAGAATGAGACTTCTGAGAACAGACAGTATTATCAGGGGCTTCCGATCACATCCATGGCGATCATCCTGCCGTTCCTTTATCTGATGAGAAGATATTGCGGACTCTATTTCCTGATCGTGATACATATTGCAGTGATTATCGTGGGACTGCTTTTTATTCTGGATATAAAGGTAAAAAAACCTCAGAATCCGGTACGTATCCTGCTGGTTGCAGTCGTGGCACTTGCACTTGCGAAGATGTTCCGTTTGATATAAAATAAATATAACTGTTGACTGGCCGCAGCGGTTCCCGGGAAACGGGGAGGCTGCGGTTATACTTTTATGGAGGGAAGATACGAATGAAGTATATTGACAGAAAAGGAAATATCACGATTGAAGAGAATGAGCAGGATAAATTCCTGCGGCATTTATATAATGACCGGGGTGGCAGACTCTGCCTGAAACTCCTGATCAGACCTTTCGTGTCAAAGGCAGCGGGAGTCCTGCTTAACACCAGACTTTCTGCCAGATTTGTACCGGATTTTGTAAAAAACAACAAGATTGACCTGAGCATTTACGAAAAAACAGAACTTCTCTTCATGGAATGACTTCTTTATAAGGCGCATCCGAAAAGAAGAACGCCCGATCGATATGCGCGAAAACATCCTGATCAGCCCCTGTGACGGAAAACTTTCCGTACACAGGATCAGCTCAGACTCACGTTTCAGCATCAAAGATACAGAATATACAGCAGGACAGCTTCTGAAGAATAAGGCAATTGCTGAGAGATACACAGGCGGCTATGCGCTGATTTTCAGACTGACAGTAGATGACTATCATCATTACTGCTATGTGGCAGATGGAAGAAAAATCTGCGAATGTAACTCTGCCCGCGTCACACAGTGAATCCTGCAGCAAACGATGTATATCCCCATCTACAAAGAAAAACGCCAGAGAATACACTCTGCTGAAAAACAAAACAATTCGGAACCATCCTCATGATGGAAGTAGGCGCCATGATGGTAGGAAAAATCACAAATCTCCATAAAAATCCTGCCACAGTAAAGAAAGGCCAGGAAAAAGGCAACTTCGAATTCGGAGGTTCCACAATAATCCTCCTCATCCAGCCGGGAAAAGTCCGTATTGATTATGATCTGATCGAGAATACAGAAGAGGGATATGAGACTATCGTAAAAATGGGCGAACGAATAGGAGAGTGCAGGAAGTTAAAAAATACAAAGAATCATTACGAAGGCATAATAAAGAATGCCTGAACAGGCATTTACATCTTATAAATAAAAAGCATTTGTGAAGATGCAGAAAGGATATAATAATACTGTTGAATAAACGAAACTATCAGAAAGAACTGGAAAAACTTATAGATCAGGCGCAAAAAGATAACAAGATCCCAAGCCTGTTTCTCCACAGCTGCTGTGCACCCTGCAGCAGTTACGTACTGGAATACCTGTCAAAATATTTCAACATCACAGTATTCTACTACAACCCAAACATCTACCCGGAAGAAGAATATCGCAAACGAGTCCATGAAATTACCCGTCTTGTAAACTCCATGGAATTTGAACACACTGTCAAACTGATAGAGGGTCACTACGACCCACAGGAATTCTTCCGGATGGCAAAAGGCCTCGAAGACGTACCCGAAGGTGGCGAACGCTGCTTCAAATGCTACCACCTCCGCATGGAAGAAGCAGCAAAACTGGCAGAAGAGGGCGGCTATGACTATTTTACCACCACCCTTTCCATCAGCCCTCTGAAAAACGCAGCCAAGATCAACGAAATCGGTGAAGAACTGGCAGAAATCTACCACGTCCAACACCTCCCATCTGACTTCAAGAAAAAAAACGGCTACAAACGTTCCATCGAACTATCCCACGAATACGACCTCTACCGTCAGAACTACTGCGGTTGCGTCTATTCCCGAAGAGAGGCTGAAAACAGAAAATAAAGCAGTAA